>Ga0325410_1003249_pt1 | contig 18307 bp, 8 predicted proteins | sample PopdelMetagenome_16_FD_206182 | JGI IMG/M metagenome (GOLD analysis project Ga0325410, IMG submission 206182) | Populus deltoides microbial communities from Bellville, Georgia, United States - Xylem-PdIQD-R3 | ecosystem: Host-associated > Plants > Phyllosphere > Stem > Wood/Secondary xylem... | reverse complement strand
CTCGTAATGTTTTATATTCTAAATCATTTTATAATTTAATTATTTTACACTAACCAATAATATGAATTATAATTTTTAAGAACAAGAAAAATAAATATAAAAACAACAAAATTGCAGAAGAAAATCTTGAGTATTAGAACAAAAATAAATGGATGTATTTATATATCTTTTATGAATAGTAATAGAGATGTACCATTGTACCCCCCCCCTTTTTTTTTCCCTCTCTTTTTTAATTGTTAATTTGTTAGAATCAGATAGAACTGCAAGTCTCTCGACTTCCCTCGACTCCGATTAATGCTAGTAAAATTCTTTGAGGTATATTTTTTCGTATTAGGTTAACAACATGGAGTTTAGAGATTAAAGTCCATGTTTTTTTATTATTGTGGTGTCAGTGTTTTTTACTTAAAACTATATTTAAAAAATACAAAAAAAATAAATTAATTTGATATATTTTTAAGATAAACACACTTTTAAAAAGCAGTCAAAAACAAAATTTACTACACTCCTAAAAATGAGGAGAAAAGACTTATGAAAAGAGAGATTAAGTGATACGATCCAATAAAAAATTGAGCAATGAAATTTAAATTCTAGCGTAATTGTGTCTTCTATTTAGCTTTACTCTATCGAGCATAACTCTTAATTCGATTGTTGGATTGAGATGAAATTTTTCTAGAAGTTACAAGACATATTTTTCTACATGAGGTTAAATTGTTAGGTCAGTTGGATTTATAAAATATATTGCTATATAGATTAGCAGATACAATATAAATTTTATTATTTATTGTCAAAAACAAAATTTACCACACTCTTAAAAGTCATGAGAAAAGACTTATGAAAAGAGAGATTAAGTGATACGATTCAATAAAAAATTGAACAAGGAAATTCAGTTTCTAGCATAATTGTATCTCTTATTTAGCTTTACTAGCATAACTCTCAATTCGACTGTTGGATTGAGGTGAAATTTTACTAGAAGGTACAAAACATATTTTTCTACACGAGGTTAAATTGTTAGGTCAATTGGATTTATAAAAGATATTGCTATATAGATCAGCAGATACAATACAAATTTTATTATTTGTTGCCTTTCGACTTGTAGACTTCCTATTCGGAGAGTATTCTTTTCTTAATAATGCAAGGATATTCAACAACTAATTTTAGAACTTTTTCTAGTTCTACAAGAATCTTTAATGAACAATAAAATAGTTTTCAAATGTGACAATGATTCCTTTAATGTTCCAAATTTATTTTCTTACAAGGATTTTGGGCTAATTTTTTCTATTGCATAGTTTTATGCTAACAAGCATAATTTTTTATTCAACCATTAGATCGGATTGAAATTTCCCCATATGTTTCTATAAGTCTTTTTTTTTTATATAAGGTTAAAAATTCAGATTAATCCGATATTGAAAAGGTCTTACGATAAGATCTAGAAACTACTATACGAGATTTATAATAATTTTCCAATTGATTTTCTAAAACCAATTTTATATATTTGGGGTTTTAAAAAAAAATTGATAAGTTAAAAGAACTATTATAGAAATGGTAAACTTTAGAGAAAGAGGTGCAACAACATTGAGAGAATGAAAGGTAAAAGAGAATGGTTGCTATTTTCAAACAAAGTTGTTGGAGGTGAGTGATGGAAAGAAAAGAGCTTCAAAGACTTAAATAAGAGGCTTATGAAATATCCATTGTACCTGTTGGTGATATGAGGACGAATCATCTTGAAGAGAGAGGAAATGATATGATCCATGAAAGAGTTAAACAAGAAAATTTGAATTCTAGCGTAATTGCATTTACTGTCTAGTTTTATGCTATCAAGTATTACTCTTAATCCGATTATTAGATCATGCACTTTTAAACAAAGTTGTTGGAGGTGTGTGTTGGCAAGAAAAGAGTTTCGAAGGCTTAAATAAGAAGCTTATGAAACATTTATTATACCTATTGGTGATACGAGGACGAATCATCTTGAAGAGAGAGGAAATGATTTGATCCAAGAAAGAGTTAAACAAGAAAATTCGATTCTAGCATAATTGTGCCTATTGTCCAGTTTTACGATACCAAGTATAACTCTCAATCTAACTGTTGGATCAGACTTAAATTCTACCAAGAGTTTTTAGACATATTATTCTATAATGAGTGAAAATTTCAGATCAATCGGAGATTTTAAAGGTATCGCGATATAGGTTAGCAGATGCAATATAGATTTTGTTATTTGTTATCTTTTGTCTTTTGACTTGTGAACTTTCTATTTGAAAATAGTTCTTTTCCTAATAATGCAATGATATTTAGCAGCTAAATTGAGACTTTTTTAAATTCTAAAAGGATCTTTAATGGACAATAATATTGTTTTCAAGTGTGGCAAAGATCCCTTTAATGTTTCAAAATTATTTTCTTACAAGGATTTTTGGGTTGATTGCACAATTTTATGCGAGCAAGTATATTTTTATTCAACTATTAGATCAAATTGAAACTTTACCAGATGCTTCTAGAGGTCCTATTTTATATCCGGTTGAAATTTCAGATCAATTCAACACTAGGAAGGCCTTGCGATAAGGCATGTAAGCTACTAAGCGAGATTTATCGTATTTTCTTGGTTGATTTTGGATTTTTTTTTTCTATTATATTCAGAACTCTTTATTATTATTATTTAAAATTGTTTAAAATATTTTTTTACATGTTATAAATATGTTTTTTAGATTGTACTTAGACTTTGTTTTAGCTTTTGAGACATGATGTTTTGAATAAACTTGTATTTTGTATGATCCAATATTTTTTTTGGGTTAAAAAGGAATAAATTTAACTTGTTAATTTATAATTAATCTTATGGTGTTTTTTTTATATTTCTCGTTCATGAATTAACATTAATTAAAAGAGAAATTCATATCAATATACTTTGATTTAAATAATTTTTATATTACACTCTCATCAATCAAACCAGATTCTTGAACTTTTCCAGATTTAATATTTTTTACATATAAGTTAGGGGAACATAGAATCACGAGCCTCGTATCATTAAGAATACTTTCCTCGCAGAAAATGAGAGGAAAAGGTAAGGCGGTGTGGGGCGGGGGGGAACTTTTTCCAAGTATTTTTCAAAAGTTCAGATAAATAATTGTCACGTATATAATTTGTTATTCCAAGTATTTTTAGAAATATTTTTTATTTAAAAAATATTAAATTGATATTTTTTTAAATATTTTTAGGAGTTTTAGATATCTTACTATAAAAAATATATATATATATATAAATATTATTTTAATTAATTTTTAAATGAAAAACATTCTATACACAACACTAACCAAATAATTACATCACCTCAGTTCTTCCTACAGGGATATATATATAACCTTGACGTTAATGCTTACCTTTTCCCTCTATTTTTATTACTATTTAATTTTTTTTGGACAAAATATAATTATTTAATTTGATAAATGAAACCTAACTTTACGTTTTATCCAAACAAATAAATAATTGGGTGATATTTACGTACTAGCAATATAGTATATATTCGCCTTAATCTCAGCCATAGAAAATGGCGACCATGATGTCATCCACCCTTCCTCACAAGTCATCAAAGGAATCTATGAATAATAAAGAAACATCCACATACCATCACATCATTCGCCATTTTAACCCCATGACGTCATTCTTTTCAAAAATCTAACTTCCTCAATAGAGACTCCACATAATAAAACAAAATCATGATTGTTTGGTTTGGTTGAGCGTTCCATGTAACTTGCAACCTTGCTCAAAGGAAATTTTATTTTGGGCGAGTTTTGCTCGAAAAAAAATATTAAATTCATATATTTTTTAGTGTTTTTTAGTTGTTCTTATATATTGTTATTTGAAAAATATTTTTAAAAAATACCTCGTACTATAATATCAAATACACACATATAATTATAGTTTTTATAGTATATTTATGTAAATATTAATGGGGATCATAATAAATATCTAAGAGTTGGTTCAATGCCCCATTAATAAGAAATTTCATTATTTTTTTTAAAAAAATTTAGATATTCACAAGAATATGTATTCAATATAAATATTTATGTTGTATTTATTATTTATCAAGTAAAATAACTATTTAAAAAAACTTATTTATTTAGATTAATTTATATCGTTATCCTTTAAATTCAGATAAAATGGTGATGTTTCATGGGGTGAGACAGTTGGCTACTATTGGGACAACTGGAATTGATTACTCAGATTGAACCTCGTGCCATGTACAACTCTATAGAAAACATTATCTTCTAATGGTTCGGATAATATTAAATTTATATTTTTTAATGTTTTTTAATAGTTCTGATATCTTAAAAATAAATAATCTTAAGAAACTATTTTAATATATTTTTATTTTTAAAAAAATATTTTTAAAAACACTACACACTTAATTATAGTTTACTAGTGTAAATATGAATAGGGATGATAATGAATATTTATTGGTCTGGTTTGTACTATATTCATATCGCATCCAATACCCAATGAATAAAAAATTTAAATATTTATTATTTTTAAAAAAGAAAATTTTTTTGGATACTCATATGTATATATAAATTTAAATTGAATTTAATAATATTTATGCTGTATTCATTATCTATTTATTTAGATTAATTTATATATATCCTTGGAATTCTGATAAAATGGAGATGTTTCATGGGGTGAGACAGTTGCCTGCTATTGGGACAATTGGAATGGATGACTCAGATTGAAACTCGTGCCATGTACAAGCCTATAGAAAACATTATCTTCTCCAATCTCTTTTTCAATGGCTGCCTAATCTTAATTCTTAATTCAAGCTCACATGAATTGAAAATTCAATACCCTCGACCCCTTCTTCCTCTTTGGTTTGGCCGACTTCTTCAGCCGACCTTTCCAGGCCAACCCTTCTCCCAGTCCCAGCTACAACCTCCATTTTCCTCTTTGGTTTCGCCGACTTCTGCGCGTATGGAAATATATAAATATATATATACATGAATTTGTGAATCCACTGCAGGTATGAGATATATGGCGACTACCATGACGATCAAATGGAAGGACGAGGAAGAACAGGTAGGAACACGAATGGCCTGTCAACGTGACAGATGCTGTCATTTTCTGCAGTATTTTTAGAAGAAGAAGAAATGAAGCTTTCTTGACAGGGATCATAAGCACAAATCGCAGTAAAATAAAGAGTTTGTTAATTTGCTTTTACACAAAAGATTTTCATTTGCGCAGCTTCCAATATTTCAAAGGTACTTTTCCATCATGATTAGTTGCTTCAAAAGCCAGGAGTTAAAGCAATTGACTATGGAGGTTTTTCCCAGCTCTGTTTAACCTGCTTGCGCATATGACATTAATGCATAAAAAAACAATCCATCGTGACGTTAAGTGTTCAGAATATATGCCTCCAAAAAGATATACGACAAAGTCTTGCGATCTCCTCCTCTCAACGAGAGTCCTCTGTTGCTCTGGATGCAAAGTCAAACTTCTCATATTACAACCCTCTCTTCCACCAACGTACACTGCTCGTTGCATAAAAAAACTATATTAAACAAGAAATTCAATCCCTTCATGTATTGCATCATCTTCAAACTTTGATTTCTTGAACCTTCAAACCCTTCAATTTACTTGGTGTAATCTCCTCCCTCTAAATGTACTCTCTCTCTCTCTATTATTATCATTATGTTTCCCCATCTTGAATACAAGTTTTGTCGTCATACAATAATTTGTTAAATAATAAATTTAATTCAATAATTTAAATTATTAAACGAGATTTTAAAATATAATTTATATTATTTTTGGACAGATTATTTAAAATAAAAGCTTTTTAAATTTGAAACTTGTATAGATCGACATTATATTGTATTTATTTTTATCAAATAGAATACAAATTATGAGATTTAATATATAATTTATATTATTCTCTAACATAATTTTTAATTTTTAATTTTTAATTTTCAATGAATTTATATTGTTGTGCCTTTTCTTCTGCATGCGTATACTAATTTCAATCACCTCTTCATGTTATTATTTTTTTGAGCCAAACTATTAGACAAGGAGGGGGTACTTGGAAAGAAAAACTAGTATTAGATTTAAATTTGATGGTAAATTTTTTTTATGTAGTATTCCTAGTATTATTTAAATTAAAACCGTAATTAACTTGCAATTTGGTCATAACGTCTCCATGAACACTTGCAACTATTTATTTCAATGCCATTTACTTAGTTTGTGATCTAAGGTGATAGATGATGATTATGAGAATTGAAGTCTCATTCCTAATTTAAAAATATTTGATTCAAAAATATGAAAAGAAAAATTAAAATAATAGGTGAGAATAAAAGTTAAAATGTTATAAATTTCCACCATCCTTACTACTACTACTACTATTATATAAAAATCCAGGTTAACCCATGACCTGATCAGCCTAGAAAAAATATGTCAAAACCTGTTTATTTTTTTCTCAAAATAATGTCCTTTTTAATTTTTTTTAAAATAAAAAAGAATGAACTTACCAAAGTTAATCTAGTCAACTCATCAAACATGTGACCTAAAATTTATTTCGAGCCGACTTCAAGTTAAGTTTAAAAACACTATGATGAAAATAGTATATATTTTGATTGATCATTAGTGTTTATCTACTCACAAAGCACCATAGATACACTTTCATAGATAAATTATAAGGAATAATTTTTCATTTTGATCGTTGAATTTAATATTTATTTAATTTTATTTTTTTATTTAATATTTGTGATATTTTATGTGGTGATATTTTCTTCTCCGTACATATTCTAAATCATTCAAGTTATTTAATGAAATTTAGAATTGAATTCAATTTGATTATACACGAGAAGAAAAAAAGAAATTATAATTTATATGTTCTATTTGCCAAACAAACATCAGCAAATACGTACAATGCAAAGTCAACCACATGTATCAAATATCAAATGGACTTCAGAATTTAAAACGTCTTGTTGGACGCCAGCTACTCCGATTGCTGGTTCCTACCAAGCCATCGTATATACGTGTACGTTTGCTTTGTTTAAGGCCTAGGATTTCCTATTTTTTTAACATAGAAAGAAATATTATTGGATGGTAAAATTATTTATGTAATATTCCTAAATTAAAAACTTAATTAACTTGCAATTTGGTCATAATGTCTCCATCAACACATGCAACTATTTATTTCAATCCCACGAAACTAAGTTTGTGATCTAAGGTGATATTTAGTAAGAACTGAAGTTTTATTCCTACTTTAAAAAAAGTTTGATTGAAAAAAAAAGAAAAGAAATTGAAATAATGGGTAAGGATAAGATTGAAAATGTAATATTTTTTCATTGAGATGGGAGTAAAAATTAAAAATTAATGGCAAGCTTTTTATTTTTATTTTTTCAAGATTAACAAATTATTACAATTGGTTGAAAAATTTGGTCAAACCTATTGACCTTTTCATTTTATTTTATTTCAAAATGATTTGCTTTTACGTTTTCTTATAATAAAAAAGAATGTGTTGATCTAAGTTAATCCGGTCAATCCACCTAATCCATGACATGCCCTGAATCAACCCCGCGTCAGTTTAAAAACTATGACTAAAACAATATATACTTTTATTCTTCATTAGTGTTTATTTATTCACAAATCACTGTAGAAACACTATTCATAGATAAACTGAAACGGATAATTTTTTTATTTTTCATTTATGTCATTGAATTTTTTATTTTTCAATTTCATCCTTTCATATGATGTTTATGATATTTTATGTGGTGATACTTACTTCAGCTTGCATATTCTTTAACATTCAAGTTATTTAATAAAATTTTAGAATTTAATTAAAGGTCAATTTGATTAAATATGAATTAGAATTGTTGTATAAAAAACAATTAAAAGAAGGGAAAAAATAAAGTTTTTTTCATTTTCAAGTGAAAATATCATTTCCATCCCAAAAGTCTTCATCTATGCATATTTAGTCCTTTTAATTTTATACCTTTATGTTTAATTCCTTTTTTTTTTTTAATGTTTTAGTCCTTTAATTTTTTTTATAAAGGAGTGAGAAAGTTACTGAAAAATAAAGGAAGAAAGAGAAATTGGTCGGTCAGTCATATTTCAATAACAAAAAAGAATTGATATTGGTGTCAATAAGTTCATGACAAGAGGTATATCATTTAAGTGTTTTTGATCTTCATCTAACCAGAAAAAGTAGATCAAGATGGGGATATAAATTTTTTTATTTAATTTTGGACTTTTTGATCAATTTAATGGTGTTTTAAGGTTGAGAATAGGTTTATTGAGGTGCTTAAAATGTTTATTTTGAAATTCTTAGTGAACCTAAAAGGCTGTGAATTAAGTTGCCAATTAAAAAGCTTTTTCTTAACTTAATACAATATATAGCACAACCTAATGATTAATACAAATAATCTCAAAACAATAATATATAAAAACTTGAAGATGCACCAAAACAATCAACATAATAAGTAAGGAAATATAATTAATAGAGTGTGTACTAGGATTTTGTTTTAAGGTTTGGACAATTGCCTACTTTTTTTAAAAAAAGTACCGTTCAAGAGTTTACTATTACATACGGTCTTCTTAGCAAGTGAGACCAACTATTTACACAATATTTTTCAAAGGTCATAGATTGAAAACCTTTCTCAATCCTTTTTCGGGTTCAAGATCTAATTCAATTCTTTTGTGAGCTTAAATCAAACCGAATTCTTTTTACAGTCTCAAGATCAAACATGTCACAGTCTTTTTATATGATCAATATTGAAAACCCTTTTGAATCCTTTTCCTGATTCAATATCTAACTCAATCATTTTATGGGCTCAAGATCAAATCGTATCTTTTTACATAGGAAAAGAATCAAACCTTCCACTTAATCTTTTTTACAGCACAAGATTAGAAAACTCTTCCTCACCAATACTTGTAGATAGACAAGTATCAAACCACTCCAATAGCCTTTAGAAGGCTTTTTTAAAGTTTTTTAAATGTCACTTACACTTTCCATAATATTACTTCCTTAGTAGTGTTGGATGTAATACAAATGAAGCACTTGAAAGAGTTTTGCCAAAAACACTTCAACCTTGTTTTGGATAAATCAAAAGTATAAAAGTAGGAATATGATCAGAATCTTACCTTGGATGTCCTTTTTCATTTTGCTAAAGAGATAGGGTTTTATAAGGAAAAAAGCTTAAACTAAATGTTGGATACGACTTCTAAAAAATATCTACCCATAGAAAAATCTGTTGAAGCGTTGTCAAACATATTAAACCATTCTAAACAAATTATAGAATTTTTAGGAAATGGTTGGACCAACTCACAAAATGGTTAGACCATTTTGAATAATTTCTAGAGTTTCTAGAAAATAGTAGGGTCATTTTTCAAAATGTTAGATTGTTTTGCCTACTGGAACTTTTCTTTAGTTTTATGTGTTTTTGGTCTTGTCTTGGTTTTCTTGTGTTCTTCTAGGTTTGTTTCGGTTTTGTAGGTGTGGAAGCTAATTCCTAAACAAACAAAAATATATTTGGTAAACCTTATTTACTATATCTTATGTTTTTGAAGTCAAAAGTTGTTATTGCGTCAATATTATTGTTTGAAGTTGAAAACTGTTATTGCATCATTTCATGTATTCATGCCTTGGTTGTTTGTTAATTTCCTTTAATTATTACATTCTCTTAAAGTTTGTCTAAATCATTGTTGTAACCCATTTTTGGGTCCCCACACAAAAAAGAAAGAAAATACAAAAAAATAAAAATATATAGTCGGAAGAAATAAAAAAAATATAACAGTGAGAATAGGATGTTGGAGCGCCCAGAAAATAGTGAGAAATTGGTTGAGGAGGTTCAAAAATACAAGATTGAAATTTGATAGTATATATTTGACTGATGAGAGTCCTGTTGAAAAAGAAAATTCAATTTGGAGAGAAAACTCCAAAATCAGATGTTTATGAACTCAATTAAATTTTATTAAATGTTTAATTGAAGTTATAAAGGGTTTGATTGCAAGAAAAGTTGATTTTGAAGTCAATTTGAGCTTTAATTGGAAGAAATTAAACTTATAGGGTCAAATTATAATTTTTTAGAGTTGATTTGATCAAATCAGGGGCTTACTTGCATAAATATTGAACTTTGAGGGTCATTAGGGACTTGATTGAAAAAATCCTAAACCAAGGACCAAAATGAAAAAGGCGCGTAAATAGAGGGGTTGAAATTTGTCTGAATCAGGGGCCACATTGAATAAATTGAAAGTTTATTGATCAATTGAGAGTCAAATTGCATACATCCGAGATCAAGGTGAAAAAGACGACCAACATCAGGGCCGACTTTAAAATTTGGCAGGGATGCAATTGAATTGATTCTTAAAATCAAGATTGCAATTGAGGACTTGATTGAACAAATCACAAATTAAGAACTAATTTGGAAATTGAAAAAAGTCTTCGCGCCATTTTCTTTTAAATGAAACAAAGTGTTTTGGAAAAAACGACGTTGTTTCACCCACTGTTAAAAAAAAAGAAATGGCCCAAAATGGTGTCGTTTTGAACGACACTATGGGTCTTCGTCTTCCCCTGGATGCGCGACGCAGGGGAAGAAAAAGCATATGTTCCCCTTCATCTATTCCTCTCTCTCTCTCTCCCCCCCCTAAAACCCAATAAAAACCCCCACTTGCCTAAACTCTGACCCGTGGGCAACCACGAGATGAAAAAATAGAGGGGACAATCCCTCGAGCAGCCTTGAAACGGCAGCCCAGTGGCCGTCCGGCCACCTTATCCCTGCGCCATGACTGGACAGAGGTAGTAGCCCTCTCTTCCCCGTTTTCCACTTATAAATACGGGGGAAGAGAACAACACCAGGAGGGAGGATTAGAGAGGGATAAAAAAAAAGAGAACAAAAATAGAGAGAGATGAGAGAACTGAAAAAAACAAGGGAGAAAAAGAAAAAAACATGGGGCAGATGGAGAGCAAGAAGAAATGAGAAGAACAGAGAAAGAGGGGAGAAACAGAACAGAACCGAGAGAAGGAAAAAAAACAACGAAAGAGAAGACATTGGGATTGGTGTCTTTAAACAAAAAAAGAAGAAGCATCACAATAGCTGCCACCGGGCTTCCCAGCAGCCGCCGCCACCACAAGCCATAGTTAGCCCAGCTACCAAAGCACCTCCATTCCAGGTAATTCTCTCCCCCTCATCTCTGTTTCATGTTTCATCTTTTTACATACAGAACGTGCATTGTGCACATTTTTGCAAGCAAGGAAAATAATTACCCGGTTATTGTGCATGAGCAAAGTAACCGGCTAATTGTATTTGACTGGTTATTATGCATTGACATAGTAACTAGTTCGGGTTGGATCATCAGCCCAGTCCACGCGGCTGGGCTGAGTCTAGCCCAACATAAGATAATTTGTATTTTATTTTGGGCTGATCTTGACCCAGTTTCTTTTTGGGTCGGGTCTGGCCTATTCCAAAAAAAATTTAATTTTTTTTAAAAAACATTTGTAATTTTTTTACGTATTTTTCTATCCATTTTAGTTAATATCGGTTTGTATTTTTGTACCATAAAGATAAAAAAAAACATTATTAAAATACCCAGTTTTCATCAATATATATATATATATATATATATATATATATATATATTTGTTTCATGCATACGGTCAAGTCTCTCAAAGCTAAAAAAAATCATATTGTATTTTCATACAACAAAGAAAACTTTATAAACTATGTTTTATTTTGTGACCAATATTTCAAAAAATATCCAAAAAAATATTTTATTTTGTTTTAGTATCAGGGATTATGAATTTATACGTAAAACATATTCTCGATATTAAAAAATAGTTTTTTTATTGACGTTAGAATGACTAGGTTTTACCTGATAAGATAAGGATCTCCTTACTGATAATAACTTTTCTTAAACTGTAGACAAACCAACAATTAGAAATACGATAAAACCGTAGCATATATCAGATAATAAAACAATGCAGCTTACCTTAGGTAGGGTGTATTTGGGTTCTAATACCTTTCCTTTATGCAACCAGTTCCTGTACCCGATCTTTGAGACCAGTTAGGGTTTGTAGTGACTAAAATACTAGGTGACGACTCATTTTTCCACATATAAAAGACAAGAATTCATTGTCTGTCCATATTTGTCAGATATAGATACAATGCCTGAAAGTGGACGATTTGCCGTGACGCCACACACATACGACAATCATCACAAATCTTGTACATCATACAATTGCAAGTAATATATTTTCTTATACATTAAATAAAGCTGGTTACACCAGCTTTTATGCATGCCTTGACTTTGTATTTAATCATCATTTAATCTGAGCATTAATACATGTTTCATTTAATCATTTTAGTGCAACAAATCAAAACATCACTTTTTTATGCTAGTTTAAGACATCAATGTAAAACATATTCTATTATCATCAAAGTTATACAACAATAATCATATTTTTTGTTATCATCAAAATCTTAGATGATTGATGTGCATCTAGACTAACAATGTTCTTATTTTTTTTTATAAGGATAAAATATTCAAGCACATGTTCAAATGTAAAGAATATAACGTTAAAAGAACAATACCAATTTGAAATATTTTCTCCCCCTCTTAAAATACCCTCATTTAAAAATACAAACTTTTTGAGGAAATATTAATACCAAAAGAAATAAATCAACCATTGATTTCATAAAAAAAACCCTTTAAAAAAATATTATGAAAGAACTTATGTTTGCATCACATCAAGTTTGATAATAAGTATCATAAAAAAACCCTCTGCAAAAATTTTCCCTTAACAATAGCATCATCAAAACTATTTCAAAAGACAAGCATAAGAAATTAAAATAAACTTACTCCTTCTATGAAAAACATTTAATGCATATAATTTACAAAAAACTATTACTTTTTAAAAATTATGTTTACAAAACTTACTCCTCCTATGAAAAACATTTAATGCATATAATTTACAAAAAACTATTACTTTTTAAAAATTATGTTTACAACCATCTTTCACAAAATCAATAATGATATAAACTAAAAACAAAATATATTTCAAAAGACTCAAATTTTGATGATTGGTTAATCCTCATGTTGTTCATGTTTTATGCATGAGTGAGAAAACAAACAAAACATCTAATTCAAGTCAAATAACTATATCATACTTTCAATGCAACAAATAATTATTAAATAATCTAAACTATTCAAGCTAAGGTATAGGGTACTTATCTTTAATAAAAATTACTTATTTGGTTGAAAGGAATATAAATAGATTGGTTAAATACTTGTCAATGTTTCAAAAATCTTTTTGGATTGTAATTTCTATGAGTTTGGTGGAGATATGGATGTTATAGTTGATACCTCGGCATTGGATTTGTGTGTCTTTGTATTTCATTTATTCCATACATATTTATCCCTGGTCTTTGATTGAAGGTTGAGACCCTATGATTTTTCTTAAAAGAGACTTTATGTTTCTCCAAGACACATCTATTCTTAATCCTTGATTAAAATATATAACCTTGGACATGTTTGATGACATAGGTCTTAAGTAACTTTCTCTTATGTATCTTCATTGTGTGTTTCCTTGTAGTTTATAGTTTTGAACTTGAGTCCTTTGATGGTATTGAGGCACATTCCTTACGTGTTTCTACATTCCAAGACACATGCCTCCTTGGGTTCTTTTTGAAGAAAGAAGACTTTGTATATCTTTTTTCCTTGTTCCTCTAATGTAATTTTCCCTTAAATTGATGATTATTGAATTGAGGCTTTGATTAGTGAATTCGTCATTTGGTTGTTGTTTTTTAATGAAGCTATGAAATTCAATCTATATTGATACATATTTCTTGAATTTCTATGATAATAATTATATGGTACCCTTTTCTCATTGAGTTCTTATTGGTTAGGCTTAGTATCTTTTAGTATTCACATTATGTTTTTAGATAAAACATTTTCTTAATTCTACATTTATAAGATAAATAACCTTTCTTACAACAATAATCACAACCAAAAAAACAATTGTGCGAACTAAATGTTTCATAAAAACATGTTCACTTGTTTTTTATTTTTCAACAATATTATATTCTAAACCACTTCGATTTAAGATTTTGTTTTGATTTTCTAATAGAATAAACATAGCTAAAGTCAAAGTTATATCTTTAACTTGATTCCTAAAAGCTTTATTTTTAATTTTCAAATCATTTATAGATGATGAATAACTAGTAACATTACTCAAGGAATCATTTTCTTAGACAATCTATTACATGTTTTATTCAAATCATCATGTTTATTTTGCAAAGATGTAAGTTTATCTTTTAAACTTTTAATTTTCTTTTTACTAAATTTATCCTTTTTGATATATATTTTTAGCATTTGGCCTTTTTTTATGTTTCCTTTTTCTTTTTTCCTTTGATTTTGAATAAAATTCAGAATAGATAAAATATTATTCAATAAAATATCATTTAATTTTTCCATAGTTTTTAAATAAGATTAGAGATCTTTATGATAATATTAGCAATCATTTCGGTAACACTAAATAAAGTGAAAATTATATATAAAAATAAATCATAAAATAAGTAGTTAATGATAAATAAAGACTAAAACAAAAGTTCAAAAGATAGATCTAAATAAAAATATTTGATGTCATGATATGGAGCTCAATTTGAATTTTTCTTATTCAAATATAGGGAAATAAAAATGGATCTTCATCACAAATATAGTAATTTTAATATATGTAGAAATAAAATAACTGTTAGTATATATTCTTTGTTTTCTTACTATAATTTTTTAGCCAAAAATATATCTTTCTCTGTAGCCATGTTGTTACTTGCATAGAAACTGCAAGGAATTCAAAGCAATATAAAAAAAAAATCAAATAATTTGAAATAAGTATAAAAGTATATCTCTTAACCAAAACCTCGTTTTCTTATTAATGTTTTCTTTTTTTGACAATTTATTTTTATCACAAGTTTTTTTTAAACAAAAGCTTATAAGAGTTTTAAAGGCAAGTTTTAATAAAACAATAATTTTGAAGTGAAAGTATCAAAAACATTATAAATATAAAAACTTATAAAACATTTAAAATAAAAATCTTAAAAATAGATATTTTATATGTATTTAGAATATTATGCATTGAGTTCATATATATAATTATTAAGAAAGTAATTGCTAATATTATTTGAAAATAATAGCATAATTTGATTATCATTAAAAATATTATTTGAAGAAATTTATTTTAAAAAATCAATTATAAAATAAAAAAATTAAAAAAAAAGTGGAAGGGACATGCATGCATGGGCTGATTATATGCCCCTAGCCCACATGCAAACCTAGGTCTACACATGCATGCATGGGCTGATTTTTGTTTTTTTTGTTTTTAATAGATCACATGTCACTTGTCTTAATAGATGACACATTATTTGTTTGTGAGAAGAAAATGTAGGTTCAAGTTTTTCGACCTTAAAAACCCAATTGTTAACCATTTTTTTACCCAAAAATATTAATAAAAAAACATCATATGAACCTTAATAATCTCATTTCTAACAACAAAACACTTTATAATTGGCTCAAAATCTTGAAATTAAATCAAATAAAAAAAATCATGTGTTTCAATTTACTTTTCCCAGAATCAATGAATGTAGAAACTACCTTCTTTGATTTCCTCTCTAAAAAAAATTCATAGACACAAAAATTGAAGACTTAGTGGTCACAATCCAATCACTAGAAAGCTCTCTCTCCTCAAATATTTCATGCAACTTTCTCACTTTTCTATCAAGATACAAGGGGACTAAAATATAAAACAAGTAAAGTTTGAGATCAAAATAAAAAATTATATATAAAAAGGACCAAGTGTAAAAGAAAGTGAAAATTATCAGACCAAATTGTAGGTTTACGCAACTATTGAACATTAAACATGGAAAAAGGATGGAAATTATTGTCAGCATCAAATTTGATTTCTGTTTTTTTAATTTTATCATTTACTACAATTCAAAACTTTCTAATGCAAAATTGACATGTCATTAAACCCTAATTTTTTTTTTGAGATCCCAAGCACATGAAAGAATAAAATTTAATGAGAAAATAAATTAAAGAACAACAAAAAAAACTTAAAGGATCAAGTTTAAAAAAAAATATAGTTTGATGATCAAAACAAAAAAAATTAAGAAAACAAGAAGGAAATTAGCCAATGCTACAATGTTTGTGAATAACTAGTTCATTGGCCTAAGTTCCGCCTTTGGCAAACCAATTTTTTTAAAACTTAAGAAGCATGTCAAGAGTTCAGGAATTCTTTAGCAATATCATTATTGAATGACCTGACGAAGCGGGTCATTCTGGAAACTTTCCATTCCAGCTCTTTGCCTAACTTGAGTTTTGAATTAAAATGCATAAGAGTTGCCCTAATGTGAATCGCTCAATTTCACGATTCCAAAGTTAACTTTGATAACTGATAAAAACATGGTTTCACTTTTAAAAAGAACTTCAAGATGACAACTTTTTTTAAAAAAATACAAAGCCATATTAGATTGACCCTAGTCACCCCGCGCCTTGAATTATGGATTCCATTGGGTTTAATAATTTTGTTGTTTATGTAAATTATTTTTATTTAATCATATGAAAAAAAATAGATGCTTGCAAAACAAAACATCAACCATAAACCAAACGTTTATTTTAAATTGTGATAACCTTATAGAAAATAAACAAAAATAAATCATGAAGTTCATTTCAAAACCAATCCAATATTGAAGAAGGATTATATAAAAAAAATCAATTAAAAAAATTAAATGATAAAAAACTAAAAAATACATTGAATTTGATAGGTAAACCTGTCAAACCTATGAATCGAGTAACCTAAATCAACATGTCAAAAACCCATAAACCAAGTCAAAGACTCCATGCCACGCTAATAACTTGTGTTTTTAAAACTATTGTTTAATTAACAATATGATGACAAAAATAAAAGATCACAAAATCAAGCATCAATCCATTACCAAGATTTTTTTTTTGAGATCACGATAATATCATATAAAGCGAAGTGACAAATTATAAAATTTAATTATCAATTAGCCTAATATCGAAGGATTAAACTTAAAAAAAATAATTTTTTTCAAAAAAAAAAGTTAAACCCGCCAAACTTATGAACATGTCAATGGACTTTCTAAAATTTAATAACACGGTTTTTTTTCTCGAAACTATTATTTTTAATTACATGATAAAAAATATATAGTCATAAAATCAAAAGTTTTATACAAGGTTTATACTCAAGCCCTTGTACTTATTTATATTTATAATTTTTACATTATCTTTACATTTTGATTATATTACATATATAATATATAATTTTTTTTAATTGAAACAAATGTTTAGATAGTTATTTAAACCATTTTTTTTATTTTTTTTTTTTGCACTTACAATCTCTATAATATTATTGATTTAAAGAAAAAAAATATTTATGATGCCAAGCTTTTATATATAGTTTACGTTATAAAATATAATCATAAACATAATATAAATATTGTACATATAATATGTAGATATATAATCTTGTAGGGGTAAGATATTTTCTATATGAAATCTGTTAAATAATTTGTAAGTGTGAAACCCAAATTAAATTTTTTCACAAAAAAAAAAATAGTTAACGTCTTTTAAGGTCAGATATAAATGCAAAAATATTTCCATGCATCATTATAAATGTTATTTTTGCTTAAAATACATGTTTAAAAAAATTAAAAACAAAATAATCACTCAACACATCTAGGCTTGACATAACATCAAGCCCAAATAAAATAATATGGGTCTAACTTTACTTTTAAACTCAAAATTCTTAAATTTAACTATACACTAAACTGAAATGCATATAGATCAGGTGTGATGTCGAACTCAATGTTCTCAAGAGCAACTACACGTCTAAGTACATATGAGTCTGACAAAATACTTAACCCAACATCATAAATTCTACCATACGTTAAACCCACGTGCATATAAGTCTAACAATATATCAACCCAACATTCTTGTGTTTATGTATACTTTAAGCCCAAGTACATGCATCCTTGTATTTAGACACGCAGACATGCATTGTGCTCAAGTACATGTTAATATGGCAATATATTAGACCCAACATCATTAAATTCAGTTATATATTAAATCTAAATACATGGGGTCTGACAAGCTGTTAGACTCACTTCCTTTAGGTTTAGAACCTTACAGTCTTCATATGCTGCCTTGAGCTAAAGACGAGCTGAAAGTAAAACATGTGGAGGAAACTTCAGGGGCATACAACACCAAAAAACCTGTTTGGTAATTTATGCAGTAGGTTTATCCGTGCAAATTCTGTGATATATGTTT
>Ga0325410_1003247_pt1 | contig 18313 bp, 11 predicted proteins | sample PopdelMetagenome_16_FD_206182 | JGI IMG/M metagenome (GOLD analysis project Ga0325410, IMG submission 206182) | Populus deltoides microbial communities from Bellville, Georgia, United States - Xylem-PdIQD-R3 | ecosystem: Host-associated > Plants > Phyllosphere > Stem > Wood/Secondary xylem... | reverse complement strand
AAAAACAAAAAAAAAAAACAAAAAAAAAAATTAAAAAAAAAAAAAAAAAATACCCCCCCCCCCCCCCCCCCCCCCCCCCCATGAAAGATCCTTTATCCCAAAGTCCCATATCGCAAGGCTCGAAGTTGAAATGTTAGCTCTTAAATCTCTTAATCTTGCAATTTCACTTTGCACTCCTCCAAACATTTCTACTTTAAATGTTCTTTAAGTTAGGTGATTATTTTGTTTCCAAATAACATCAATTGTCTGTTTTTATGCTACTAAAAAATTGCAGGTAAAAATTCAATAATGCTCTGTTTGGCTCTTAAGGAAATCAATCGTGGTAAATAGAAGTGCTAGGACAATTCTTTTGATACCATGAACCATTTAATTGGAGATAATTTCAAGAATGAATAGTAACAACAAACGAAGCATACTTTAAATGCAAAATGTTTATTGCCTCTCTAGTACTAACGTAAGAAAACAGGAAGTGCTTATAAAGGATGACCGAAACAAACTCTGCCTTTTTCTTGTAAAAGCAGCAACCGATTCTGCTCCTGGATTTTTCCCTTGGACTCGGGACTCTTTGTTTACTCTAAATCTTTATTATTTTTTACTTTGTTACCCGAAAAGCTGCAAAATTTATCAACAAAGACCAAAGCCCACATTTTGTTTTTCACTCGTTTCCCTTTCCATCCTATCAGGATTCAGAAATCACCTTTTCCATCTCCTTTTCTCGTTAAAGATTGTTTCTTTGATATTTCCATCAGAAAAAGATTGTTGCTTTGACAACGTTTGTAATAGCTTAGGCTATACATGGCTTGCATGAAGCTGGGATCAAAATCAGAAGTCTTCCATCTCGATGGCCATACCTGGTCTGTCACTCTTTTCTTTACACATATATTTGTATATCTGTGTGTGGATGAATGTGATGTATTTGATTATGGTTAAGGACTGGCTGCAATGATGATCTGAGAATGTGGGTTTTTGTCGAGGTTGGAAATCATATAATGGGTTTATTTTGTTTTTATGTTGAGATGAGTTTTTGGGTTGATTATGACAGTGTTAAATGAAAATTAATGTGTGCTTGTTGTGCGTTTATAACGGCTTATTATGTTCGAGAAATGTGTGTGTAGAGATGATTATTTACAATGATCACTGGCATTATGCAGTGGTTTTGATGTAGTCAATATAATGATAACTGGTATCAGATGAATAAGTGGGGTCTTTCCCCTTTTCAGTTCTGAGGTGAAAATTTTAGAGGAGTCATTTCTAATTACCGTGTGCAGTATCAATTGGATTTACTTTCACCTGCTTTTGGATTACAAAAAGGATTATTCAGGCATTGTATCATTAATGGATGCTAATTTTTTTTTTTTATGAAGAGCGCATGTATAAACTCACTTGATATCTAACTGTACTTCTATGTGTACAGAGTTTGGTTAGAGATTTCCATCTGCATTTTAAATAAAACCAGAATGTGCTTTGGTGCAGGCTTTGCTCAACCGGGCTTCAAAGTGATATCATTATTGAAATTGGGGAGATGTCTTTCCATCTCCACAAGGTGTGTGTTACATGGCCAAACTGTACTTTTATTCTATCACCTGATTACCAAAATTTGTTGTTTTATATAAACACCATACTCAAAGGCTTGCTTCAAGATTCAGTCCGAGGTGACATTCGAAGCATGCTCCTTTAAGAGCAACATTAAGCCTGGAAGTGCATGTCTCATACCTCATGGTTCACCTTGTGTCCGACTTTTGCAAATAGACTAGAAATTAACTAGAATGGCATGCTCATCTTGTAACACCAAGTTATTCTTTCGTCAACTATTTAAGAAAACAGACCATACTTGAAGCAGACTATACTGGAAGTTTTTGGGGAAATCCTGCTATTTGGAAAGCTTGAAAATGCGCACCTTTTTATCAAAGAAAAGTGTGTACTTGATCATTGTTGGTTCTTCCAATTAATTAGAGAAAAGTTTAGTTGGCATTAATTTTTTTAGTTATCTCCTATGACTACAGGTTAGCTAAAGGATTTCATACTGGCATTTAATCTTATTTGTTTTCTTATACCCAATTTCATCTGTCGTGTTCTGATTTTGGAAGATATTGCTTCCGTGTGCTGAATTAGCTCATTTCAACTCAAAATATTTAGGATATCATGGATCAAAACTAGATTTAGCAAAGATAATATATTTTATACCTTTTTCTTTGTTGTTTATGAAAATTTTAATGAATGGAGTTAGTAAAATGGAAAGAATTTTTGGAAGCAATTATCTCCATCCTGTTATTATTTCTTCGATTGTTTCCTCTATGCTTCTTATTCTCAGATATAATGATACGACTCTTACGCCTTGGCCTTGGTGTGCTCTAACATTCATCGGGGAAGAACAAAAGGCTTCTCCTCTGCCTAGCTAATTAAAACTGTGGTAGACAGGGATAAAATACCTGCTAGTATTCACTTTTATGATTTTATTTACTTACTATTGAGCTGAGTTCTCTCTTTTATCTCCTGCAGTTTCCATTGCTCTCCAGAAGTGAATTACTAGAAAATCTTATTGGAGAGCATTCTAGCGAGGACGAGAAAAGGTGTGTTCTACAACTTCATGATGTACCTGGTGGAGCCAAAACCTTCTTGCTTGCTGCCAAATTCTGCTATGGTATAAAAATGGAACTCACTGCATTGAATGTAGTTAGTCTCAGATGTGCCGCTGAGTATCTTGGAATGAGTGAAGACTATGGGGAGGAAAACCTCATCACACAAACAGAAAATTTTCTCAATGAAGTATTTGGCAGCTGGACAGACTCCCTTAAAGCTCTTGAAACCTGCGAAGAGGTTCCTCTACTAGCAGAAGAGCTTCATATTGTTTCGAGATGCATAAATTCCCTGGCAATGAAAGCTTGCGCAGATCCAAGTTTGTTCAGTTGGCCCATGCAAGGAGGCAGCGACATTAGGAACCCAGATGGCACTGTATTCTGGAATGGAATACGTACTTCAGCCAAGCCGCATCCTGTGGGTGAGGATTGGTGGTATGAGGATGTTTCCTTCCTTAGATTACCTCCGTACAAAAGGCTAATTCTGGAAGTTGGTTCAAATGGTATGAATCCAGGGAGGGTTGCCGGGGCACTAATGTACTATGCAAAGAAGCATCTCCCTTTGTTGGGCAGGAAATCAAGCATAGAGAGTGGAAACTATGCTGCATCTAGATCAACTATTTCTGCTACGTCTGAAGCAGATCAAAGGAGTCTCTTTGAAGAAATAGTGGAATTGTTGCCTGATCAAAAGGGTGTTACTCCAAGTAATTTCCTGCTTAGGCTTCTGCGAACTGCCATGATAATACATGCGAGTCCATCATGCCGACAGAACTTAGAGAAACGGGTTGGAACCCAGTTGGATGAAGCATCTCTTCAAGACCTTCTGATACCAAATTCAGGCTACTCAGTGGAAACCCTTTATGATATCGACTGTGTTCAGCGAATTCTCGATCATTTCATGCTGATGGATCATGATGATCCCACATCAAATTACGTCGAACATGAAGGGCAAATAACGGAAAGTTCGCATTCGCTCATTCCAATAACAATGGTGGCTAATCTGATTGATAGTTATCTAGCAGAGGTAGCATCTGATGTTAATTTGAAGTTAGCGAAGTTTCAGTCTCTTGCTGCTGTAGTCCCTGATTATGCCAGGCCAATAGATGATGGAATTTACCGAGCAATTGATATATATCTTAAGGTAAAGGCAATAATCTTCAAATGGTTCTTTATCTGGTTTCCTTGCCAAAGTTTATCATTAAATTTGATGATATAATTCAAGCTTACAGAGTTCTTTGTTCATTGTCCAATGACATTGTTCAAAATGGAGCATGTTTAAAATTGTTTTTCTTTCGCTACAAAGCTATTTTCATGTGACTTGGACCTATGCTTCGTTATTTCAGTGGTCACTAATATTTTCTTTTACTGCAGGCTCATCCATGGCTAACAGATTCTGAGAGGGAACAACTTTGCAGGCTCATGAACTGTCAAAAGTTTTCATTGGAAGCCAGCACTCACGCAGCCCAGAATGAGAGGCTACCTCTTAGAGTCATTGTCCAAGTTTTATTCTTTGAACAACTACGGCTTCGCACCTCTGTTTCTGGCTGGTTCTTTGTCTCTGAAAACCTTGATAACTCACAAAACCTAAGTGGGAATCTTGCTCTTGCGAGAAACGATTTGCATCCTCAAGCAGGAGCCATACATGGCCGCATCATGGTAGATGACATGAAAGAACGAGTTTCCGAGCTTGAGAAAGAGTGTTTGAGCATGAAACAAGAGATTGGGAAGCTGGAAAAAACAAAGGTGTCGAGTTGGAACATCTTGTTAAGAAAGTTTGGTTTTAGTCGATCAAAGTCAAAATATGGGGATCCAGAAGCATCAAAACCAACGGATACCAAAGAATTACCAACGTCCTCAGCACCACTCACAAATGGAGGAGAAAATCAGAATAATGAATCAGTAGAATGAACATCAAACTCTCCGGAAAGAAAAAAAGAAGAAGACATCTCCTTTCTTGAGTTTTGCTTAAGCTGTCTAGGTGTCGCTACTTGCTATTTAGAAGTTGGTTTAACTTATCCTGTGATTATATTCACAACTTACATTCTAGGACGTTCACATTCTCTCGGATTCATTTTGATCTTATAATTTTGGTTGCTTCCTTATTATCTTTGTTTTTCTGTCCTCTTTCAGCACAAACTTTCCAAATTAGATTCGTTTCTCTCAATCCATGTCCCATGCGCGCAAACTAGAATCTTAGGTTGTTTTAGCATAACTTTCTGCTTCTGTTTTCAATTGTTTTTGGTCTCCCTGCTGTTTCTGATGGAGCAGATGACAACATGAAACTGCTTTACTCGCCAATGCATAATTGTTCAATATGAGGTCATTGTGCACTCAAGCATCCATAATTTACTAAGAACCTATCTCCCTGAGTATGCCTATCAGCTTGTAGATCATCAAAAGAAACACTGCCTTTTGCTTTTAAATGTAAACTTAAGTGCAAAGAAACAATTGTACAATCTTCTAACAAATTATAGTCAACTTAAAAGATGGGGTCAAGATGATGGATTGCTCCTATATCGCGCAATCTGACCTCCCCCGCCAACAGGTGGGAATTCTCGACCCAGCTTTTCCTGAGATTCAGGAATTCAAGTTGGCCTCAATTGAATCAATCGCTAACTTTTTAGAAATGCTTCATTGTTTTCAATACTCTTTAACTTTGATTGTTATCATTCATTCATCAAAAAGGGGCAATGCGGTTAGATCTCAACCAAAACCCTGCTAATGCAGCAAATACCAAGTGTTCAGACTTCAGACCCTTTTACTCTGTCAGTAGCTATTGGCGAGGCCATTAATGCTTGATTTGTGTCAGCTCTTTATTTTACTCCTCCCTGGCAACGATGCTTTGTTAATTGTAATTTATTGAGAACTTCAACAAATATCACTCAGTTTGTATTTTTTTTCAATTCATGTCAAAATCTAAATTTTTTAAAGTTAAACCATAACAAAAGCTCAGCCCGGCAGATTCAAATTCCCCAAACATGTGAAAGTCTCCTCAAATCAAGCAGTTAAAATCTGTATGCGTGTTTGACAACGAAAGTGTTTTTTCAAAGTATTTTTTATATTTCAGAAACAACATTTTAAAAAATAGCCGAATAGCAATACCGATCGATGCCTAAGACAGAATCCAAAATCAAACCCTAGAAAATCGAAAATCAAAACTCAAAATCGGGCAAATTTCCAATTGTTGACCAAATACCCAAGAATCTCTAACCTTTGATGCACGTAACTGTGAGTGATTTAGTGAAAAAATGTCAACAATTGAGACCAATATGAGCCGGCTCCAAAAAATTACCAACACAGCTAGAAAGATTGAGACACCATTGGCATCATCGTTCAGGTAGAGGCCACCCCTTTATCAGATACGGTCTCCCTATGATTTCTCTCACTGTTTTGGGTGCTTTAGGACTTGCTCATCTCTTGCATGGCAGGTTTGCGCTTTTCTTTTTCTAAATTTATGAAAAAGTTTGTAGCTTATAGATCCTATGATGAAAGATGAGACCTTTGTAATAATGTAACATTGTAAAAATTTCATTTCAGAACAGTTTCTTTTTGTGGTTTTATGAAAAACACAGTTCGTAGTTTTTGTTTTTATATTAGGCTGGTGCTGAATCTGGGCTGATAATGTTAGCTTCTGTTCGTGGTTTGTTAACTTTGTTAAAAAGTTTGTGAGTTTATGCGGTTTTTTTATATTCTGATGTGGTTTTATTAAAAAAACCCAGTGAGGGTTTCAAGGATAATCATGCTAGCAGGTGTGATGCTAAGTTTTCACTTTCCCTTCTTAATCGTCACAAATTGCTTAGGTTTGGCTTATTTGAATTATTTAAAATAGGGAGTGACCTAATTTTAAGGTTTTTTTTTTCTGGCTCATGTTGGCAAATAGTTGCAGACAGGAATTGCTGCTGTTGATATAGTATAAGAAGATGCTAGTATAGTCAGTGTTTCGTTATTTTACTCTCTTTGAAGGCTGGCAGATGGGTAGTTCTTTTACGTTGGGGTAACTTGGAAACCTGTTGGTATCAGTTTTTGGCCATGCTAGTTTTCTGGAGGAGATTGAGGTTTCTCGGGATTGGAATTTCCATGGCTGAACTGTCATCAATGGAGGAGATTACATTTTAAAGGAAATATTTATTCTCTTGCTACTCTGATATATGTAGCATCAGTTAGAGATCAACAAGTTGTCTAACAGTCCTGCTTTGGGAGAAATTAGGAGGTCGGGTTTGTTTTCTGGTGGTGACTGGTGTTTCTTGGGATTGGAATTTTCATGGCTGAACTATCATTTATGGAGGAGATCACATTTTGTAGGAGATTTGCTTGTTCTCTCCCTCCTTGATCCATGTATTAACTAGTTGTCTAGAAGTCTTGCTTTATGAAAAATAAGGAGTTAGTTGGCATAAGACTTCTTGATGTAACTTGAAGATTTTTAATTGCGTTTAGTCAGTGTCCAGTTCAGAAAAGATAAGAGATTAGAGCTAAAAACATATTTGTTTGAAGAGATATAAATAAAGATATAAAATAAATCTAAAAACAGAAGCAAGGGAGATATGTTCTCATTGTCTTTATTTTTTTTCCCCGAGACAACAACCAAACAATATCTTTCTAATCTCTAATGTATCACATGAAAAAACTACCCAGTTTTGTTCACGTAGATTTCTTGTGTGGTAACGTCCAAATATGAGTGAAAACAGTCAGTTGGATCCTGTGGCTTCATTGGAAGAGATTGACTAAGACCGTTAAATGATTTCAAGCCGTTTAATCTTTGGCATGGCTTTTTACTACAGTAGGACCAGAACTGATAAATTGATCTTATAATCCAAATGATTGCAAAATAGCTAGTTTTTCTTCGGCATGGCTTTCATCGTATCATGTTCATGGTATAGCTGTTGTGCAAATGATCTATATATATGCTTTTGTGATCGTATAACAATTAGCAGTCTTCATTCTAACTTTATGCATGAAAAAATGCCTGTTTTAAACACTGTTCCGGTGCCTAAAAGCGCCTCATTCCACATCATTATCTTCAGGTTCTCATTTCATAATCCTCTCTACTAATGTGGTGGGATTCTATGGTCCAGGAAGGATATTGCAAAGGTGAAAGATGATAAAGAATGGGAGATTATTGAGACAAAAGAAGCATTATCCATATCGGGACCAACAGTACATACAAGCCTAAAAAGATATCATTGGAGGCGGAGTTAAAGGTGATGATGGTTCTGGTAGCATAACTCAAAATAATAGAAGAATTCCAAGGACATTTCTATAGCTTACATTCCTTAGTGTTTTACAGGCTTTGCAGAAGAAAGTAAACATAAACAACTTACGAGTACGAAAGTAGACATTTCTATAGCATAACTCAAATTGTCGGGCTACTGCTGCTAGTTTCAGCTTGTTGCTTTTGTCACTATATATTTCACTTTAGCTGTAAAGTCCACGAGATCTTGTAGAGCGGTACTGTTTTTCCAGTTTTACGGGTGAAACTCCTCCATGTGCCCCAGTTGTTCAGCATTAAATAGTGAATAGATGTGATACAAGCATCCGATTTTGCCTGAAGAGGTTGAATGTTAATATTTGATTATCCGTGTTTAAAAAAAAAGACCCTTATAACAACCAAGTACACTATCCACCTCCAAAGAGCAAAACTAGTACAGAATCATACTAGTCTCTCTCTTGTGCATTTGTCGATGGTACTTCATATGAAGGATCGGCATTGAGACTTGAGAGTGTGATCATTGTTTATAAGAACTTGCACATGCATATTACATAATCAAGTCGTCACACTGCAGGTGGGGGTTCGGGTGGAAACAAACATGGACAGCGACTTGTAAATAGACTACATCAGCACAGAAACCAGAACCTGGACTTTTAAAAAACTGAAAAAAGAAAGAAAAAGGAAAGTAAATAATCGTAGCAACTGATATTACCTTTGCATGTTACAGAGGCGAGGGTAATGAAACAGGCATTACCAAGAAAATAATCGTCTATAACGTCCAGCAGGCAGGCCTCCTGGTGGAGGTGGTGGCGCTTCTCGCAGTGTAGGTGAATCCATCTGTCCGTTCGAAGCGGAGGTGAATTAGTAGGCCTGCTGTAGTTGGTGCTCCAGAAGTGTTGCCTTGCCCGATGAGAGTTTTTGTTTTAGAATACTACATAGAACATGGATAGTAATTTGGTACAACTCCCTTCCTTGATACGTGCATCCACCATTCAAAGGCTGTAGTATTACGTCAAAATCACCTGTATTTCTCTTTAGGTTCAATTTTCTGTACCTAATCTCATATTTATTTCTTCCATTAACTAATAACGATTCCTTGTTAGTTTATCACAAGCACAATGTCTATTTCCTTTTCAACCATTGAATTCTGAATGTAAAAATTAAAAATAGACATTATGACTGTATCCAAGATTGAAGCTGTGTAACAACCCCTCAGTGTATATTAACTTGCTGCAAATTTCAAGAATTCCGTGCTAAAGAACAAATGATAACGCAAGGCTTAGGCTCCAGACAAGTAATCCACAATGATGGTACCATCTTTCTAGAGCGAAACAACCCGGTGTGTATGCATAAAAAATCTGGCATTATTTCTGACGAAATTCCATTTCTTCTGTCTGGTTGTTGCACCATTATTGAGTTATGACTTATTGGACGCTTAATGTTTCGCTGTTTCTCTGCTTTGGCCTTTTCTTCCACATTCCTCATTCCTCTGATCATAGTTTGCACTCGCCGTTTCAGGACATACGATTGTCCAACAAGTAATCCACGGTAGGCATGGCAACAAGTTAATAGCTACAGTATAAAGATTCATTCTATTCTATAACCGAAGAAACATGGAACATGATTCTCTTCTTTTCCTTCTGCTGTGCTTGATATAAATGATATGAAGGTTGACCTCATGCAGGCCCAAATAGGTTTATTACGCATGTACATGTACACAACAGAGAGAGAGAGAGAATTAAATTGGCAAAAGAAATTAACTCTCTTAAAAGAATTGAGAGCAGGTAAACTATATTAGGCGAAAACTTCACCCCAACCATCTCCACAATTACAAACTTATATCCAATTATCCCAGAGAAAATACCATTGCTCCTTATGTACATCACCCCCAACAACACAAATAAGAGAGCAAAAGTTGTAAAACCTACCTAGTGTTCCTTTTCTCTTTCCTCCCAAATATATCCCCCCACACCTTTTCCAAGTTTTTATTCATTTACACGTGGCATCAGCAAAATCACAGTACAAAAAAAACTTTCTTACCTCTCCAATTTTATCCCTTTAACCCCAAATAATATTTGAAAACAAAAAGGGAAGGCACTGAAAAAAGCTACTTGAAGACAATGCCCACAATAGTCCTAAGTAATCACCTTGGCTTTGGTTGTGATCCAAATGACCATAATGGTTGAACAAGTCTCTGAGCTGATGGACTGCCCAGGAACGTAGCCTGAGATCGAGTAAGCATCTCAGTCATCGATGGGGTTTGGTAAGATTGAACAAGACTTGAACCATCCGTGGAGTCTCCTCTCGCAGTTGCTCTTTGCCATGAGTGTGAGCTTAGGCCCGATAGAATATATGCTCTCCCAGATGCCTCATATACATGTCTGCTTGCCATTCTTTCTTGCATCTCCTTGAGCTCGGCATCTAATGCAATACATAATCGATCATGGGACTTGGCCGATACAGTTTCTGACAATAACCTTCGGCAGTTTTCAAGGATAGAAGCTGCACCAGCTAGATCTCCCCGTTCAGCTACGGTTCTTGCCTGTGACATGGCTTCAGCTGCTTGAAGCCTGTTGCGTTGCCTATCCACTTCAATTGACACCACTGCTTCTCCAGATATCTCAAGTCTTTCGAGTTTAATTTCTGCACTTTCTAATGTTGTCATTTCTTTAGTTAAAGGATCCCGGTATGCACATCTCACCTTTAGCAGTGATGTTTGATTCATGGAAGACTCTGCTGGAACATTGATGGAAACCAGAAAATCTCTCTCTTCATCAGCATATAAATCTCCAACATCAATAAACCCTGAACGGGTATCAGCCATCACACGACTAGGGTAACTTCCTGCTTTCAATGAGCCAAGGTGGATACTTGGGTGCATACACTCAACTCCCACTTGCAACTCCTGCACTACAACACTCAGAAGGCCTCCAATGCACTGTGCAAATGCATCCTGGATCACAGCTTCAGTCTCAATGAAAGAGAAGGTGCCTCCAGAAATTTCTGAAATGGAATGCATTGACGAAGCATCATGGTCTGCACCAAAGCCAAAAGCATGCACTGGAATCTGGAATCCTGCATTGTCACTGCCATGAATCGACAAGGGGAGGAGCAACTGGTAATTTGGTTGAGGCTGGTTACCACTACTACCACTGACAGTATAAGTATCCTGCCCATCAGATAGAAGTATAATACTTGCCACAGGATTCTTTTCCCTTCGTTCTTCCATTACCTTGGCTCCCTTTCTCAGACCTTCAGCAATGTTGGTCCCACCATTCGCAACCAAAGAGTTGACAGCTTGAAGTGCATGCTGCCGGCCTGCGTCAGACATTCTATGAAGGGAAAAGAGGCGGCGGGCAGTGGAAGAAAAGGCAATAACTGAGAGCCTGTCATTGGAGCCAAGGTTCTGTATAACAAACCCCATTGCTCGTTTTAGCAATGCCAGCTTTGTACCTGCCATGCTACCACTTATGTCAAGCACTGTGACTAGGTCAACTGGAGCACGGGGAGTTTGAGATAGCTGAGGTAAGCTAGCCAGGTTTCCTCTGGGGTTTTCTCTTGCAACTGTTGCACCAGCTTTGAGGTGGACCAAGACAGTGAAGTTATTGTAAGAATTAGAACGTGATGCAGCTGACACTTCTGGGTATGTTTTGATATCTACTATTTTACCAGCATTGTGGCCTGCTGCAATTTTGTTGCCAGAGCTTCTCTCAGCAAATGCAGGTTGGAGATCCAAGGATTCATCATCATTAAACACACTAGGTTCGGGAACCTGCAGCAATGGCACAACATGCCGCCGATCTCGACGTGGTGGGGGAGGTAATCGATGGACCACAGTCATCATGGCATCAGTTTGAGGCCAACCTACTGATGCTCTCCCAGGCAGGGGATCCAAAGTTGGTGCCTGAAAGGGGATTTCTTTCCATTTCGCTCTGCAAACTGGACAGAGTTGGTTGCCATGTTTGACATTTGAAGAAATGCAGTGGAAATGGAAAGAATGTGAGCACTCTGCAGTAAAAATAGCATGTCCACCACCTTGTTTCATCTTAGTCAGGCATATTGAGCAGGTTTGCTGAAATTGCAAATCAAAAACATGCCAGAAAGGACATGTATCAGATGAAATTTGAAATACAAAAAAAAAAAACCCTCATAACAGTCATGACAGTAGTAGCAGCATAGATTAGGAGCATGCTGATGCTATAGCACACCAGTAATCTCATCAACAACACTCGTCTAGGAAAGAATTATGAATATAAATTGATCCACAAATCAGAAAAAGAATTACTTGTTGCATTGAGGAATTTGATAGGTCTCAATACTTGGTAAAGAATGGTAACAACAATATTAACTTGGTAGAAGTTGCCATATCACAGGACCACTCAAAAGTGGTCCACTCAAAAGCTTCCAACCACATAACAGAGTTGAGAAGATAAACAAAAAAAAAATGTAATTTCACCAACTTTTGAAAGCATGATTACAACACAAAATCTGTGATTGGCTGGTTAGTTTAAGATGAATCTCCCAGAACTTGGAATCTAATATTGAGAAGCTGCATATGTCAGTTTGAACTGCAAATCAGAGACTACTTTTGACATCTAATAATCAAGAAAACAGACTTTTAACATAACAAAAAGCATATGGCATGACAATATACTGATAGCATATCAATGTAATCTCTGGGCAATCTGTCACGGAATAAAATGAATTTCTAAATATTTTTCAAAGATTGTGACTTATAAGCCTCCCGTTTTCTTATTCCTCTCTCTATGGTTTCAATAAAAGATTAATATAAGGTTATTTCGTGTTGATCAGGTAGCACTACTCACAACTGATTACAATTTTAGGAGTGAAAAGCTTCAGGGCCTTGGGCCAGGCCATAAAAGAAGTACTATAAAAAAGGCAAGCAGAAAAGCAGCAAGAAATCACCATTAAGATTAAACAGAAGTCAGTGTTAGGTATCGGACATATGGGGCACACTAGGAAATGTAGAGTTGCAATAAGAGAGTGACTTCTGAAGGTTATCAAGCAACTACACATTGGATACAGATGAACCAAAGCTTTCAATAGAAACAGGAGAAACAATGCTAAATCCAGATCCACATCTATGAAAGGAAGGGAAATGTTAAGTTGCTTTATGATGATTCTTTTCTTTTACTTCTCTGAGAACTTTCACACCTAGAAAACTTGCAACCAAATACTCAAAATAGTTCAAGTCACAACACAAGCTGCTTTTCTTGCTTCTAAGGGAACGAGGAAAAGGAAAGATGAAGCCTGTAGTGTTTCTTTTACTATTAAGGCAATTGGTAATGGTTCAGAAAGGGACTCAAGCAGTAACCCCACTAGGCACAAGGTCAAAGAAAGCAAAACAACGTGACATCAGCCACACAGCTCAATAATTTCAAGCACTCCTCAGAAACTGCCAAAACCACTGATATAATATCAGACCAAGTAAAAATATTTCATTCAATTCTACAGTCTATTTTTTCTGCACAAAGATGATATGCCGGCAAAAATTATCAAACCAGATCCAAAGACAGACGCAGAATCTAGCTGGATGTTGATTTAAAAATGAGCATTAGAGCCCAACAAGAAACAAAGACACAAGCTCTTACAACTTCATTAGAAGCAGGAAAAACAGCAAAAAAATCCATGATTAATGGTGCAAAATCTCTAAAACGAAAATAAAACAAAGAAGATGGAAAACACTTATAAATGCCTAAACTGTTTCAGCTGTCCATGTCGTGAGAAAAAAAACAAAGGAAATAAATGCTTATAAAGAATCCAGTGCCCCAAATTTGAAGGTGAAAACGACGTCGGGCAAAAAAATTAATGAAAATCTGCGAAACTAGATTCTTTATCTATGCTACACCAAACAAGGGAAAACATTCATTCAATTAACGGTAGTACACGTATTTGGCTTATTAGAGCTAGTCGAGCTGGGGTTTTAAGGATCAGCAAAACAACAAAAAAACAGTAGGTGTTGTTTAACCTTTCTTTCTATTTTCTGAGGAATCAAAGGCAAAACAGGTAATTAGAGGTCCATCGCCTATATTTACTTGAAAATCACAAGCTCAGGCAACAGCATAAGCCATAATAGAGCATAGCAAAAGCAGGCATCTAAACTATGAACTGGCCATGAAGCACAAAGACCAGAATAAAGCAAAAACTGCAGACAGAACTTCTTCATTAAAGCCTCAACAAAGAACAACCCAAACCCATCAAGAAAAAAGAAAAGGCACAATAAAGTCCAATCCTTTCCAAATAAAAACATATAAGTGTGAAACTATATATAAAGCAAACAAACCTTGGATGGTTTGCTTCCACTCTTGGCCAACCTTAAGCCATGTGAAGATGGTGTTGGTGTCATTGGCCTAGAATCCCAATTGGTAGGTGAAAGCAAAGCAGCATCAGATAATCTTTCACTTGAAGGAGCTGCTGAATCATCTAGGGTTCTCGGTACATAAACACAAAGATTTAAACCCAAAGCCAGCTTTGCTTTTCTCCATTTACTTCCCATTTTTACTTCTAAGAATCTTTCTTTCAAGATTCAAGAAAACAAATTCAATAACTCAAAGAAACTAACCAGAGCAAGAGCAAAAAAAAAAACAAACAAGAACAGATCTCAAAGTGAAAGAAAGCCTTTGAAATTCCAAGATGATTCCTTTTTGTGTTTTCTTTCTTGGGATGATAGAGATAAGTAATGGGTTTTTAACAAAAGTAGAAATGAACACGAAAACCAAGAACAGGAGAGAGAGGCGTTAGTGGAGGGAGGTGTTGTTTTTGTTTTGTGGTGTTGTTATGTTCTAGAGAGTAAAATGTGGGTTTTGTAAGGCCGAAAAAAAATGTCAAAGGGAGTGACTCGGTCTCGGACACAGATTAAGAAACGGGTGGCTTAAGAGCAGTACAAGTCTTCTTGTGGTGTTCTTCTCGGCCGCCATTGAAGAGAGAGACGCGAGGGGGTTTCTTAGAGAGATTATAGGATTTTGAATTTGGACCTTTGCTGCTGCTGCTGCTGCTGCTGCTTTGGTTGAAGGTGGAATGGGATTGTTGTGAGACTTTGAGAGTAGTAAAAGGTGACATAAATAAATTTAAAAAAAATTAAAAAAAAAGGGCACGTTTTGGTTGAATAGAGAAAGCTAGTTGGCTGCTTTATGCAAGCAATCATGCATTTCTAGGCCATCGAATTACTCACTTCCTGCATTTCCTTTCTCTCTCTTTTTACTCTCTCATCAACTTTTACAGCTCAGTCTCTTCGCCACACTTCGCAAGTATATCTGATATCTAACCAATCCACTCTGTAATTTAGATTGGATTCAGCTCCAGATTATTTGAAACAATATTATTTTAATTCTTAAAAATTAAAATTACGTTGTTGATTTATATTGATTCAAATTAGATTTTAAATTATATCGAGTTTATAACTTAAAAAAAAATGAATAAAAATATGTAGAAGAAAACTTTACAGAGAATTTGTTTGTTTTTGTATTTGAAAAATATATTAAAAAAATTAATTTTTTTATTTTTTTATTTTAAATTAATTTTTTAAATATTTTTAAATTATTTTGTTGTGCTAATATTAAAAATAATTTTTAAAAAATAAAAAAATTATTTTAATATATTTCTAAATAAAAAATACTTTGAAAAGTAAATATGTCTGAATATTTAATGCATTTATTTTTATTTAGAGAAAAAAATTATATTTATTTGTAGTATATAGATTACAGTGTTTTATATATATATATATATATATATATATATAAAAGAAAAATGGTTTGTATGCTTGGGAGTCCATCTTTCGGGTTGGGATGCCCATGCATTTGACTAAATGTATTTAACCCTTGGGAAACTTGCAATTAGTCAATTACTTCCCGACAAATCTTTTTTCGAGGACTTTTTTTTTTTTTTTACTATTCCCCATGTCTATGTTAAGACAAGAAAAATAAAAAAAAGATAACCACTTTTCCCATCTTGGGAGGTAAGCTCTCTTCTGTGCATGTGTGGTCTTGCTAGGCATAATATTTTTTATTTAAAATATATATTAAAATAATATTTTTATTTTATTTTTTTAACATTTTCCCATCAAAAAAACACTAACAAAATAATTAATTTTCAAGCTAAATATTTTTTAAAAACATACTCAAACACAAAAACAAACAGCCTGGTTAATTTACACCATCTTTTCACCTTCATGGTTCGGCATGTTTCATGTTGGCTTTTTATATTTTAAAATTACTCGATATCAATCCTGATGTTTCCAGAGACCCTGTTTTTTTTTTTAAGTTTTTTAAGCATTTTTTGTCGGTTATTTAATTTATTATACACGAGGAATTGAGAAAAACGATGAAAAAAGAAATGTGGCATTTTGTTGGGTTCCACTCGGTCTGTAGCATCAAGCACATCACCACTATTTGGAGACATTTCGGTTGGTACACGACTTCTTAAACCACAGAAATCTCGAGATCCAACATTGCTAGATCTATAGGCTTTTTTTATATAAAATAAAATAAAATAAAATAAAATGGTAAAGACACCCTGTAATGAGCTCTTTTTTTCTTGCACCGATATTAATTCTTTGTATGGTTGAGCCACAAAATGAATTGATCATTAACTACATTAATAATTCTCAACGCTAACGTTTTGTTGTTATTTTAAAGGATCATCCTTCCGACCTGGGAAGAGTTGTAGTTATTAAACTCAACTCGAATAAACTGGGTTTTTTTTTTTTTTGAATTGCTTTAGATAATGACCGACTAATAAGGTGAGTTGATGCGTGATACAGTTTTTCCGCACAAACTTTTCAAGGAGAGTTTTGACATTATTTGAGGATTGAAGCAGTACCGACCCACGAGTTTATACGGTGATCTAGATCGTAGACTAGGTCAGAAGTTAGTTGAGCTGACAACCACGATGTAGGATCTTATTTCGGTTTGGAGAGCAGATGTTAACGGGGGACCTTTCTCCTCCGGGAATATGAAAGCATCGAAGAGTACGTGCTTTAAGCCGAACACCCCTGAGGGATCCTTCTTGAAACTTGACTGAACGGGTGTTAGTTACTATGGGAGTATGATTTTAATGTTAGTGCTCGGTTGTCAAATCTCTGTGTCTCTCACCAGAACAACTCTTCAAGTCAAGTGAAGTGGTAGTAATATAGAGAAAAAATATTCAAAATTCCGTCGGCGGTGGATGATTGCCGTCATCCTCTTTCTGGAGAACCTCCTCCACTAGAGAATGGAGAAAGAAGAGCACCTCCCCCACCAGTACATTTCTGTGGATGGCCTCGCCTGCCTTTGGCCAAAGCCACCATGATGATGAATCATTGGTGGGCATGAGTCAAAATGGTGGGGATTTTTCTAATGATGTTAGTCTTTGTTTGGTTTTTTATTTTTTCCCCACATGACATCATAAGTACACCGCACGTGCACGTACATCATCACGGTTTTGTCGTTTTGCGGTTCCCATGCCATCACGGTTGACATTGCCGGCCATATTCTACCCTCGAATTTCTTTTATATTTTTTCTCAAGTATATCTCCTATACAGTAGCTTTTGGTACTGTTATTGTTGATATTGTTGTTTTTTCAAGTTTTTTTTTTTTATTTTATAATATATTAAAATATTTTTTTAAAATCCATTCTTAACCTTTCCTATATTGAAACGATTTAAAAATAAAAAAATATAAATTTTTACCGAATAATATTCTATCCAGATTAAAAAAAAAACATTTGAATGGAATTTCTCTCACACTACGCGTGCCTTTCTTGTACGAGATTACAACTATTAGTCAACAAGATAATTTTGACCAAAAAAAAAAACAATAACTAATTTGAATTTGACAAGTAGCTAGCTCGTGCTTGTATTAAGAGATAAGATATATGCGGCCTGCAATTTAAACCCTAGCTAATTCATTTGAAATATTCTTTAATTACGTGGACCAGTTAAATGCAATGAAAAGTCCTCCAGTCTAGAAATCCCAAGCAGCTCTTAGTACTTCCGGACACTTAATTAAAAGATATTAACTTGACCGTTGCCTGAAATAAAAAGTGGCGGTTATTAACTTATTACGGACAACGAACGAATATATATATATATATATATATATATTGGTGCTCTGCTAGCAAATGTTTGAACTTTCTAGATGATGATGATGATGGGTTCGACTCGCTAATTAATATTATTATCTTTGATATTGAAATAATCCTTAATTTATTGGTAATTAATTGTTGATTATATATTATATTGTAGCATGACACTTGGGACGTGTGTTTTACATGTAAAACAAACACTACCTTGGGCCGGTGGATGAACCAAACAGTCTCAAATCTGGGATTCAGCGGTCAAAATCTTATCTCTTAGGAACTTTCAACATGTAGCCATGTGTTTTCAATTTTATATACAAATGGCTTTGGATTGTCGAACCAATCCAAAATCCTTGGCTTAACTGGGATTCAACGGTTTGTGTAGGTTCGATTAATTAAATATTAATGATGTTTTTGAAGATATTTAAGGGTATTTAAAAATACGGAAGTGATTAT
>Ga0325410_1003246_pt1 | contig 18313 bp, 18 predicted proteins | sample PopdelMetagenome_16_FD_206182 | JGI IMG/M metagenome (GOLD analysis project Ga0325410, IMG submission 206182) | Populus deltoides microbial communities from Bellville, Georgia, United States - Xylem-PdIQD-R3 | ecosystem: Host-associated > Plants > Phyllosphere > Stem > Wood/Secondary xylem... | reverse complement strand
TTTTTTTACCAAAAAACGCCCCCCCCCCCCCCCCCAAAAAAAAAAAAAAAAAAAAAAAACACACACACACACCCTTCATGACACGCATAGAGACATGCATTAAGATCTTTTCTCTTACTTTCTGACAGAAGTATATCTAAAACGAGAAAAAAATGCATAGAATGATATACGATTTTTTTTCTTACATATGCTGTATGTCACTAATAAGACCATGTTTGTAGATTTTTTCTGCACAGGTTGCTCATCAGTAGTCTGTTACTCATGGTTTTAAGAAACTCGGAAAAAGTTGGTCCATGTTTGTAGATTTGGTTTCTTGTCTCATAGTTCATTTATGAATATTTTCAAAGGGGTCAAAGGTCTGTTGTCGGCATAAGACTCTTTCCATATTATTATGTAAACTAAAGTAGAATGAAACTGATTTGTTGGAAGATAAGCTTAACATCCGATCTTCAAATAGTTGAATTTTGTTTCATTTTTGTTGCATTTATAATTGATTATATGCATGAAGTGTTTTGCATTTGGTGATATTCCAACTATTATATTTAGAATCTTTTCATGTAGCTAAGCAAATTAGATGAAGAATAAATTTCCTTGGTATTGGCAATCATTCTGCTCTCTTTTACCAAACAGGTTGCAGCGGAGAAGCCAAATCCAACAATATTTCTAAAAGCTTGTGAGTTGTTGGAAGTAAAACCAGAAGATGCTGTGCATGTAGGGGATGATCGTAGGAATGATATATGGGGTGCGAGAGATGCAGGATGCGATGCTTGGCTTTGGGGAAGTGATGTCCACTCCTTCAAGGAGGTAAGCTTCACTAATCAATAAAGAACTAGGAGAAAATCGACAATGAGGAAGAGAGTGTATTATTTTTTCTTGGAATTCACAGTGTTTCAAATCTCATGACAGTATTTGATTACTAGAACCTCTCATAATGAGATGGAGACAGGAATGCAGTATTTGCATGGGAATTGGAAATCAACCCCATTTATCCTCATGGTAATATAGCTAAAATTTGGCATAATGACTGAGAACTTTTACGAGGGTAGTGATCTGACATGCAACGAATATGTTTGTTTCTAGAGTATCTATTTTGTGGCTCTAGATAGTATTTGGGCTCGGTTTACTGCAAACATGACTCAGGTTGCAATTTGCCATTGTTTATGCATAATACAGTCGGTATCCATTTTGAACATCATCGTTGTCATTGTTTGCATTTATTATTAATTCATCATCATCAACATTAGCTGCTTTCCAGAAAGTGTGAACTCTCTCTTTGGATTTTGCCAATGCAGGTCGCACAGAGGATAGGCGTGCACGTTTGAGAGAGTTTTTCTTACATGACAATCTTTAAGAGGCTTCCCTTCTGTACAGGTTTACCTAAACTTTTAGGAAGAGGTTGTGCATAGTGTTCTCAACTGTAGTCTGTATTTAAGAAAAAGCTGCGGCTGTAATAACTAGTGTAAGATGAGAACAGATAAAAATGAAGGTAGTGAGGGAAGAACAGCCTTTTCTTTGTCAAATACCTGATAATTTCTCTTGTAAATCTCGCCTGTCTATTCCAATGTTTCTTTCTCATGCATGCAACCTCTTTCTTATTCTTTTTCAAGGCATGCAGCAATACTTTTTAGTAGTTCCTTTGAATCAAGGGAAGGGTATCCCTGATTTGTGCTTCAATCCAGACAAAATCATTTTCTCAGACAGTTTTACCATGTTCTTAACAACAAAAAACATTAAAATTATTTCCTTTTATATTTGCATATCTGGTTAATGTTATAAATTTATTTATCTTTATTATAATAAAATACTATTTTTTATGGAGTTAACAGGCACAGCCTTTTTATGATAAATTTTATTTTATTTAAATAAAATAAAAATAATATTTTTATAGTTAAATTATTAGATTAACATGACTATTATATTATAAATAATGGTTTTGATTCTTTTATAGTAGTTGTTGATCTTGATGTTTTGGTTTTTTTTTAGTGGAACAATTCTTCAATATTTTTGACAAATAAACACATTTTTCAATTTTTTATTAGAAAATAAAAATTGAAAACGGAGAAGAAAACTGAAAATAAATGAAATGGAATTCCTGAACAGTAAGTACGAGGAAGCTTCAAAGAAGCTAAAGAACCAGTTACCGTGCTGTGGAATTGAGATCCTCAACCTCAAGAAGCAAATCGCATCGTTAACGGGAAACTGATCATCAATCAACCAAACGAAACAATGGTTGTCTATAATTTTTGTATGTTAGCAAATTATTGATATAGGATACAGCACATCACAATGTACACTGACATATGATTTGTCTGGTGTATAGCAGAAAATTTACGAATAGTTACAAAATTTCCTCGGAAAATCATCTGTTAACTTGCAGAATTGCTTCACAACGCCAACTGCTTTAGGCAAACTTCAAAAAAAATAACATTTACATGTATTTACAGTGCCAGCAGTTGGAATGCTGGGTTACTTTAATTTAATTTTTTTTTATCAATCAATGTTGTTTCACTTCTAAATAGGTTTGAACAGATCAACTGCGTTTCAAGTTAATCTGCTAAAGTTTAATAAATCACCCCATTAAACCGCTAGGTTTGACCAAACCCAAACCTAGTTAAGCTCTGGGTCAAGGATATTTCCAGATCATAAGAGAAATTTGAGGTGCTTTACTGGTAAAGCACAAGAATAACATGTAACATCTAAAGAAAAATTTGAGGTGCTTTACTGGTAAAGCACAAGAATAACATGTAACATCTAAAGAAATGAAAATTGCCAATCGAATTGTTTTTGGACTGCGGTTTGGTTTACATGTACTTCAGTCTTCAAGACTGGTTATAAACTACCAAACAATGATATCGTTGTCGAAATCCAGAAACATGAAAGTTTACAGTACACGCCACTTCTTTGACACAGCCTCACATATCCTGGCAATACACCAGGCAGCACTCAGCGGATATTCTGAAACTGAAAGGGACAAAAAAGAAAGAATACACGATAAGGATTTCTGTTTCAAAAACCCTAGATGTCAAATATAGACAGGATATCCAGTAGGACAATGTCTCAGCTTCACAACAATTAAAATGCAAACACGTTTACAGGACATTCGGAGGTTCTAAAGTGATGCCAGAAAACATTATACATGTAACCGATTGCATTGATACCCAACCAATAGATTTAACCTATTTGCTATGACTTGTGCATTGATTTGCATGGAGTCTTGATGAAAGACTCTTCACAGAATGCTTCAAGCTAAGAAATATGTTTAGGTCTGATGCTGTCAGCAAAAATTTTGCTCCTCTTTGTTACATGAACTTTGGGTCCAAATTCTTTATCAGAAACTGACTCTAATCAGTATTGATTTTTACTGTGCATGATTTCTGCATAAGATGATGTAAAGAAATGAATCTAGAAAGAGCTTACCTGATATAAAATCATCTATATAATCACTTTCAATTTTACCATGGGACATAGCACCAACCTGAAAATTATTTTGTTGAGAGATTAAAAAGGTTACAAATTTCTCAACAGAGAGAGTATATATAGTACTAAAGTTACTTTTAGCATACCACGAAAACAAGGTCAGTGTCACCACCAACGCCGGCTACATACTTCTCCATTTCGACCAATTTGTCTGAGCTATGGGAGAAGCCTGATACAACAGCAAGCAACCTTTATCTCTCCTGTACCATACCATGACTTTGAAAACCATAAAAATTAAAGCTCACCTATTTTACGAGAGTTTAAAGGTAGGTGCTGGGTTACAGGATTCTTGATCACGCGCAAAAGCTTCTCACGCTTACCAACAGCAGCAATACTAAGCTTTTGAAGCAGCTGCACTGCAATATTGAACAGGGTGGTAAACAACAAATACAAAACTATATACAAAAAGAAGAAGCGCTATATACCAACACTGTAGAGAAGTATCAGAGGGGATCACTGAACTTACACATAATACCAGCAAAACGCTTATAAGTCCTTGGAATACGAACATATGGCTTAACTTCAAAAAGAACACCTTTATCTGTTTTCACATATACAGCTCGCAAACACCCAGCCTTATTCAATGGGCTATCTAAGATGGATAGGAGAGCCTGGAATTAGCAACAATGATATTAATACAAGTGTGACATATGCCAAGCAAAGTAACAATACTCTGACTAGTTCTGGTACTGTTGGACCTGCTTATGAAAGACGGTCATGGGGTTGGTCTAACAAGCAACATGACTCAGGAATTTGACTTCTAGTTAGGATAGGAAAAAAAAATAAAATGCACCTAGAGATTTCACCGGTATGGGTGAAAATCAACGAAGAAGAATAAGTGCTTTCAATAATAAAAGACACTAACCTGATAAATGATGTCAGGCCTGTAATCAGCAGGATTTTTATTATTCCTCCTCAGGAAATTGGCATGCTCCTCAGAATTCAAAATTTGGTAATTCTGTACAAACAAAACCAGTCAGATGAAAATGAAAACTTCCAACAAAATGATAAAACCCCACTTCATGAAAATCCCAACAAAGACTTCAAAAATCACTCTCTGTAACCCTTAACCCAAATTCAAAACATTACACCAAGCCTGTATATCACTAATAAAAAATCCACACTAAGCCATACAATGAATCCAGTAAGCTACTTAAAAACCAAGCATTGGAATGAAAAGTTAGTCTTTACACCTTTCCAACTTTTGCAACTTCCAAAGATGCCTTTTCCAGCACAAATATGACCCCAGGTTTTTTGGCAGTTTGAGCACTTGGGCCAACAGGAATGCCCTCCAATTCTGGTAGTTCTTCTCTTTCCTCTTCTGTTTTTTCTTCAGCATCTTGTGCGCTTATTTCAGTCTCATCATCAGTGTTCTCTTCTTCAACTTGTTTATCTTCCACTTCATCTTCTTCTTTATCATACCTCTCCCCTTTCTTCTTTCTCTTGTGCCCTTTACCATAAGGCCTCACCATTTTCTTCACTCGCAATAAATCTAGCCTTCACACTGAAAAAATAAAAAAGAAAAGAATTAAACTTCGTAAAATCAACTCACGTAACCAATAAAGAAAAAACACAAACTAGGAATTCGAGAAAACCCCCAAAGAATCCAAAGAAAGGATATTAGTTCCTTACCCAATTGAAAAGGTAGGCACTGAGATAAAAGTTGAAGTGGCAGAGAGAAATATGAGGATTTGATTAGGGCTTAGGCAGCTGAGAGGAAGCAGATGGATAGATATTTTTAGGGTTTAGTTGTGGGCCTGGATTACTGTTCGGGCTCACAAATTGTTATTTGAAAATGGGTTGAAGTGGGTTTGGGCTACATTATAAACCTTGGGCAGCAATATGATTCGAACAGTTTTCTGGACCAGTTCTGTTGAACAGAGCTGGTGGTAGACATCGGCCTGGTAAGGCTCCCGGATTGCCTTCGAAGGCAAGTCCATGGCCATCTAGTTGCGGTACTGGGGTACGATGGCAAAAATGAAAGTAGTTGAGAAGGAGAAGACACTCCCGTTCGAGGAGTTTTCGAAGTGAAGGGGAGGAGCCGTAGAAGGTTGATATTAGACCATTGGAATTCTTCTTTGCGCTGGCTGGCATTCGATGCAAAATAATCATAGAAATTAATGAAATCACCTAGGGAGTCATGCGATGGAGCCAGCTTCAAGAAGAAAACTAGGACAACAACCGAGCTCGACTTGGCCAAAATAATCATAGAAATTCTTGTTTTTTTTTTGGTTAAAAAAACTATTTATTATTTAATTATATAATAATAATAAAAATACTCGTAAAACCAAATACAAATACAATATTATGATGTTTATTTAAAATAATGATCACTTCATAAAAAACAAAACAAAACAATTTATAAAGATAAATTCAAAATCAAATAAATAATAAAATTAAAAAAATTAAAAAGAAAAAAAGAAGAGAATGCAATAAAAGAAAAGGAAAAAAAGAGACCATCTTCTTCCCTATTCATGTTAATAGTGAAGGAGGTGACCCTAATTCTTATTTTGGATGTATTAAGTAATTGTGTTTGGAGTGATACTAGCTAGTATCAATACTTGCCTTTTCTTTTCCCTTCTCACCTATGAATCTGAAACCCTAATAACCAATCTATATAATCAATATTTATTTTGTTATAAAATGATCTATACACTCTTTTTTGTACCTAAAATATATCATGCCAATAAGAGCATAGCTGTGTCAATAGTTCTCAGCTAATTTAATTATTTAACGTAATAAAAAAAATCCTGTCCAAAATCACATAAAGGAGCTCATCTCAAAAAGATAATAATAAGAATATGTATTATTGGAAGAGAAGCCTAAAACTATAGTTTTTAAATCCGGTTCGATTCAACAGGTCGATTTGGGATTGAAATCGGGACGGGTTGAAAAAAAAAACAAGAAAAGAAAAAAGTGGCATGACCCCGCTGACCTAACGACCTAGTTGACCCGACAAGATCCAGTCAAAAACCCGGTTGTAACCCGTTGACTTTTATTTTTTTACTAAAACAACGTCATTTTGATTTTTTTTAAAAAATTGACCAGGTGACCCGGTCAAAACCCGGAACCCGGGTCTTAGACCGGATCGAGTCTAAAAACTATGTCTAAAACACTAATAAGATAAAGACAATATATATATTTTTATCATTTTTATTTTACAAAATTATAAATTTATTTTAAAACTTTATGATAAATAGACTTATTTTTAGATTTTTTATTTTATCTTTAACCAAACTCGACCTAGGGCTACTTTGTACTTTACAATTTACCCAGCATTAAACTAGTTTTAAAAATCGATTTAGCTTGATAGGTTGATTTAGAGTTGAAACCAGAAAAAATCTTTATCTAGGATTGGAACATGCTGAGTAAAAAAAGAAAAAAAAGTAAAGAAAAGAAAAAATTTAGGTAATTTGTTAAAAACTTGGCTTAACTTGATAATATTTGGTTAAAAATTCAGTTATAATTTATTGATTTTTTTAAAAAAATATATATTTTTTTAAATAAAAATTAAATTAATCAATAACTCGATCAAAATCTAAAATCTAGGTTTTAAACCGGGTCGACCACAGGCGAGTTTATAAACTATTGACAAAACACCTACGTCAACAAAACCAAACATCCCTATATTTTAAAAACCGACTATCACCACGGCAAGAACCTAAAAAACCTGCAAGCCACCAGCAGCAGCAACCACCATCTTCATTCAAGAAAGCAGTGCTTGCTAGCCGCCGTCACCGCCTCAAAAAGTTGCTTAAAACTAAAGCTAAAGTAGAAAAACACATAATTAAGCAAAAACTGTTTGATTTCGCAGTACTGGTTTAGCCCCAAAAGCAAAAGCTAAGAGAAGAGCAAAAATGGCAACGAAAGGTAGCGGATTGAAATCAACGTCGATAAATGGAGTGAAGATATACATGGTTTCTTCACAGCAACGTAATCCTGCTTCTTGGGTTGGCTCCAAAAAGCAACGTCCTTCTCGCAAAGATAAAAGTACTCTTTTTTTTTCTTTTTTTGCTTTGAATTGTTGTTATTTATTAGCTTTCAAGTATAAGTTTTGCATTGTATATGTTAAACCCTAGCTTAAACCCTAAGTTCTATTATTGATTTACAATGAAGATTAAGGGTTTATGCAGCAGAGTGAATAATTTTTTTTAATTAGTTTACAATTTATGCAATTTCAGATTCGAAAACAGAAGAGGACATTGATTTTTTTTTCCTAACTGCTTGAAAAGTGAATAAACTGGGGCAGTGAGATTATTTTTATGATATTGGCACATTATTGATGACAAGTGTTTTTCGATGCTGAGTTTTTTGTTTTGTTTGTAAGATTATCAGCAAAAGATAGAGTTGGTTCAGGATTTAACATTTCCAACCGCTACGAGTAGAATTAAGGTGACCCCAGATGGAGAATTTCTTATTGCATCAGGTAAATGATCTTTTAGCTTTTTAGTTTTGTTTTGTATGAGAATTTTTTTGAGGGTAGTGGTTGTATCTGCAACATGGTTTGCTAATTATTTAACTAAAATGCAGGAATACACCCACCACAAATCAAAGTGTACGAGTTAAGAGAGTTCGCATTGAAGTTTGAAAGACACTTTGATTCTGAGATAATTGATTTTCAGGTTTTCTGAAGTTTTATTATACTGTTTTTATGAAAATATTTTGTATGTATTTTACTCTTGATTGCATTGGCAACTGTCATGATCTTCACTTTGTGGCTGTTTTGCAAGATTTAAGAGGTGGTGGGGAGGGGGCTTCAGAGTTTTACCATGATTTCTAGTGCACTAGTGAGGCAATAATTTTTTCATTTTTTGTGCAGATATTGGATGATGACTATTCTAAGCTTGCATTTTTATGTGCTGATCGTTCTGTTTGCCTGCATGCGAAATATGGGAAACACTACACTTTGCGAATTCCAAGGTTTAGATCAATGCTTTATCAGTATTTGTGCTTATGTTTCATGTTGTGCTTATTTAATGGTTGGTCCAATATGATGCCTAGAGGTAGAGGGGGTTCGAGGTCAGGAGGCAAGTAGTTGATTTAGCCTTTATTGGCATCTATTCTGATTTGTGTATTGCTTAGTTGATTTCTATGAACCATGATGAGAAGTGCGGAACAAACTTAGCATTGTTGCTGACAGCATACCGAGGACTTCTGTTTGATGTGAAACTGAAAGAGGAAAGAGTTTTCTAAGCTCTGCCAAAAGTTGGAGTCTGATTTTAGGTGATTCACAATCAATTAAAAGTACCAAACATTTTTGCTCATTGCATGGTGATGAAATAATCTTGAAGAATTTGAAACACACTGAAGCTTTCGAGAACTTAGAAAGCTCGTTTTGATGAAAGAATTAACCTGAAATTCTCTACTGAGACTAGATCGAAGGTTATGTGATTCTTGGGTAATGCCCAATGTTTTAGTGAATAAGTTATTCATGGTTTGTACATGAGTGCCACGGGAGATCATAGAGGGAAATACAGGTGAAGATCCAACTAGGATAATGTTGAATTCATTGTTTGACTCTTACCCCCAAACCTTGTGGATTAATTTTGTACTACGCATTGGTTGCAGTATGTAACTTTAGGTTGGAGTAATTTATGCTTTTAGATGAGAAGAGTTCACTCAAGCAACAAGATACAAGAGACTGGCTCTGTTCGCAGGAAGTGAAAGAAAAAACAAGGCAAATAAGGGCAAGTTTGGTGTCGGCATGAGTCCCCTGCAGTGCTTAAGTCTCTTCCTTTTTAAATAAAAGATGTATCAATTGTGAAAAGAATAGAAGTAAGATCACAAAAAGGAGAGTCAGTCAACCATCAATCTATCGGTGCAACATTTGCTAACTGAAAACAGTGGATTAGTTGGCGTTAAGCCTCCCTTAGCTAATTCATATGCTTTCTCAATGGGTTCTTTGATATGACAGTTGAACATTTATTTAGGAATCATAATGCCAGGTCTAGGAAAACCACTTTTATTCAATTGATTACAGATTAGTAACTCTACTTTTCAGTTCATTTTTTTGAGCCTTAATTTGATATCCAGTTGCTCTTCTTGAGTTCTTTCCTTGGAATGGGTCACCTCTTTTCTAAGTGTCATCTCTTCTCAAAGGATTGGTTAAATAGTACCTGCGCCAATATTCCCTGATTAAGCATCTCTCAAATTGAACATAGCAAACTCTCTTTGCTGTAATTCTCTTCCTTTTTGTTGTTTCTTGGTATCTGATGGGTTGAGTTGCTATTGTGCTTTGAATACACAATGCACTCACCTGGCTGCATTATACAATTTCTCATTGGATCTATGTATTGTGAGTTACCTTTACACTTGTATGTCTGTGTTTTACAGAATGGGAAGGGATATGGCGTATGATTGTTGGTCTTGTGACTTGCTCTGTGCTGCCTCATCTTCAGATTTATATCGGATTAATTTAGAAAAGGTATTCAATTGATTAATTTGCATCTTTCAATGTTAAATGAAAATTGCCACTTTTTAAAGTGATTTTCACCTTAAGCTTTTATTCTTAGTTGGAAACCTTTTTTTCTGTTCTGTTTACGCATATGAACCGTTATTTTTTTTTTTGATGCGGAAACTAAGATCTTGTTATGTTGTGAGAGCATCTTATTTATATCCATGTCAATCCAAAGAAGTTTCAATCCCGAACAAGATGGGATTCATGTATCACCCTTTTCTCGTAGTTTGCTTGTGAAGGTATTTGTTTATGCATGTCCAAGAGATGGAAAGGATGGTCAAAAGAAATAAGAAAATTGGCTGTATCACCCACAAGTCATTATCGTGTTTACTCAGCATGGAAAATAAATTAGAAAACCAAACATGGATCAATTGAGCCCCCCAAAATTAACTGATCAAGAAAATATGTGTGTGTGTTGAAAAAATGAAGAAACTTGTGGAGGATCTAATAATTACTGAAGCCTTTTTTTTTCCTGTCAACGAATTGTTTGCATATATCTGCCACAATCTTGAAGAGAGAGGGGATGTGTGGGGTTCATCCTCCTTTCAAATTCATTCTAGATTGCATATCCTTGTGTATTTCTAACCTAGTGTTAGTCCTGGAATTTTATCAACCACTTGTACCTCTTTCTGTTTGTGTATGTGGTGGCACTTATGCGAAGCATCTTGTCAACAATTTACTACATAACTTGTTCTTCATGTTTATTGGTGCTGAAATTATTAACTTCTCTTATTCACAGGGGCAATTTCTCTCCCCCCTCAGAACACAATCACCAGGTCTAAATGTAGTTTGTCGGAGGTTGGTGGTGAATCTTATTGGAATTGTAAACAAAAGTTCTATGTGTGATATTTTTGCCTGTAAACCTTTGCTTAACCAAGACTGAGGTGGCTTTATCTTCAATTTCAGCAAGCTTCATGGACTTGTCGCTTGTGGTGGTGATGATGGTGCTGTCGAATGTTTTGACATGAGAACAAAATCTTCAATTGGTAGAATTAATGCTGTTGAACATGGTGGTGATATTAACGAGGTAACTCTTTCTCTTTATTCATGTATTTGAAATCAATTTCTATTAATTTGGTTCTTATTGGTAAGATGGAAAGAAGATTTTCTTGCAATTGTTATGAATACATATTTGTAAAGATGTGAGAGTTAAATGTTGGCTCCAGTCTGCAGCTCATGCCTTGATGAGACTGGATATCTGTTTCAAAACCAGGTTAGGTCTTTGGGTTTTTTTTGAGTCAATAGCGGCTTAGGAGGGTTTTTGAGTCAGCTTTGGGCCTTTATTTTGTTTTGTACTTTCATTTTGTCCACTTTCTTGATCTCTCTCCATCCTTCATTTTGTTGTTCAGGGGTGGGAAGGGAGTAAGGACATGGCAGTGGATATTTTGCAGTAGGAATTTGTTTTCATACGTTTTTCACTTTTAGAGGAATAGCAAATGAGTAATTCTTACTTGCATTTATCATGAAGTGTACATTTCTGTGCAAATTTTGCATGGACTACATATCTCTTCTATCCATGTATTTTCATGAAAATGCTCTTAGTTTTGTCTCAATTTTTAGGAGGTCACTGCATTAAAGTTTGATGAAGATGGGGGTTTCACCATGGCTGTTGGAAGCAGTGGTGGAAAGGTATGATGCTTTTCACAGCAAATCATGAGATTTCATTTGAAGTTTGTGATGAATTCATGTTTTCAACCTTATGCTGTTTTACATAGATCTCAGACATTGTATTTTTTTGGTGCTTGTTGACTTTACCTTAAGAAAGTGGGGATGTATTGGGAGGGATGGGTGGCCTGGTTATGAATATAAATAATATATATCTATTTCTTTTTTCAAATTCTGTTTCAAAGGGATTTATGGTTTGGGCTTGGTAATCATTACAAAAGATATGGGGGCAGGATTCAGTCGGGTGAGTAGTCTCTTGAATTATACTAGGAATGTTGTGTACCATTTATAGTATTAATGGAAGGCTCTCAAGGATGAACCAAGTGTCAATAATTGCAATAATATACTAGGGCAAGACCAATCACTAGTGTGTGTGTGTCTGGTGCGATATGTTACTGTGGCGCTAGAAAAACATAATGAAAATGAATTGATGCATGCTGGCAGTTTATTCACTGTGTTAAAACCTGGGCTTTCCAAACAGCACTTAAAGGGTGGAGGATGTAAAAACTTAACGCATCTTCAGCAAGATACCAAGCAGAATTCAGGTCTTCTTTTTTCTTTTGAGGGTTTGGTGGGGTGGCAGTGTTTGTGGACTGATATGCTTGAAAGACCTTGCGCATAATTACTAATGATGACTGACAATGAAGTGAGATAAGATAAACTGTAAGAAATAACCATTCTGTTAAGGACGTAGGAAATGAATTCGATACTTTTAGGTCTATGATTTGAAAGATAACATCTTACTAAGGGAAGAAATGTAGAAATGCATTAAATAAAATATTTTCTAATATTTTACATAATTGAGTCTCCTATTGGACCAACACAAGTCAAGCAATCACCTTTTTCTTGTAAGTTGACATGGTGGATACCTTGTATTTGTTGTGGCTCTTTTTTTTCCCTTTCCTTTTATATTTCTTTTCTAATAATATGTACGTATTTTACAGTAAAAAGATGATCTTTCAAAAAAATTTGGCAAAAATATCTTTAGGCGTTCCCTGTTTCCTTTAGATGAACACTATTTCCTTTCAATGGTTGCAAATGTTTTCATGTATACATGCTTTTTTAGTCAATTTGCAGATTCAATATGTCATTTGATATCACTCTATTGTACAAAGCAGTCATAATCCTGTTCATTATGCAGGTTCTGCTCTATGACTTGAGATCCTCACATCCCATGCGAGTCAAGGACCATATGTAAGCCTTCCATACTCTGTGGTTAATGTGTTTCTGAATATTTATTGTCCTTTTTTCTTTGGCCTATTGCAGCTTTGAAACTCTGTTATTATAATGCAGGTATGGCAGTGCAATATTGGACATCAAGTGGCATCGTACTCTTAATTCTGAAAGACAGAAGCTTATTACCACAGATAAACATGTTGTTAGAATATGGGACCCTGAGACGGTGAAGACTAACCCACCTTTTCTCCTAGCTTTTTAATTAATCAAGTTGAAAAAACTTATTAATAGTAAGATGCTTTGTTATTCACCCCATGAGAAAGTGGGCATGATTGTTTCTAGGCTTGACTTAAATTTAACTGATAACTTGGCCATCATGGTTTTATTTTCCAAGTGGATGATGTTCTGTAAGATCATCATTTGTCTCTACAACGTTTTTCTTTTTAATTTTTCCCTTCTCACTTGTTAAAAGAAAAAAAAACTTGCTGTGCTATGAGCTTGCTTGTATTCAAATCTGAACTTGTCTCCTCAAAAGAACGAAAGTAAAAAAGCTAAAAAGTGTCTAAGTTTGTGATACATCAATTACTGGCTATACTGATGAATGATAGTGGCAAGTTAGAGATTTGAAATTTTATATATGCACCCAAGAAAAAGTAGAAACCATCTTCATGGTCTCATTGTTGTTGAGAGGTGCATGCAGCATGAAAAAAGTATGGAGTCACAACTTATTATTCTTGAAATAGTCCAAATAAAGTGCGAATATCTTCTGGAAGTCAGTTAAAATATTTCCTACCGTCGTACTGGATCCACATTTCCCTCAATTGACAGTGAGAAAGTGATTTCCTTACTAATCTTTTGGCTTTTATTGATGTATTTTCATTCTGTTCAGGGAGATGGCATGACAAGCATTGAACCTACTGCTGGAACAATAAATGATATATGTGTTTTCAGTAAAAGCGGCTTAATGTTCCTGGCACTGGACTGCAGCCAGATACCATCTTACTTTATACCTTCTCTGGGACCTGCTCCAAAGTGGTTGCCTAGTATCGAAAATCTAACGGTGTGACTTTAATTTTTCATTGATCTTTGGTACTAGGATGTTTCTGTTACAGTGCTGATGCTGTTTTTTTGTTTCTTCAGGAAGAGATGGAGGAGGATGCGCAAACAACCATATATGATAATTTCAAATTTTTGACAAAAGAAGATCTTGAGAAATTGAACTTGACAAGTCTGATTGGCACCAATCTTCTAAGAGCCTCTATGCATGGTTTCTTTATTGATTATAAATTATATAAGAAGGTGAATATGGTTACATACATGCTCTTTTTGTGTTATATGTGGAACATTGTTTTAGGAAAGTTGATTGTTAAATGCATTAGTGATTGACAAACGTTATATATTGAGCGCTGAATAACAGTTTGAGTGCCAAAACAAAGAAATACAACGAAGCACAAGCATTAGGTCAGAGTTTCAGACATCTTTGCAAATTTCAGAAAGAGCTGGCCTCTCTCTGTTTCTTTTTCCTGCTTTGTATTTTTATCCAAAATCAAGTGATGTTGTAATTTTTTTCTCTAATGACTTCCAATTTTAAAAGTCTAAGGGATCAATTGGCAACAACATCTATCTTTTGAGGTGTCTACTTTTGTAACTAAAGGCTTTTTCGAGTTAACTCTATCTGTGCTTAGTTGAGCTATGATTGAGACATCTACTAGTGAAGCTGTAACCACTAAATCTTTTTTTTTTTTTATGATTTTGTCATTTACTCATGCATATTTTTATGCAGGCAAAACAATACACGGAACCATTTGAATATGAAACTTACAGAGAGCAGCAGACGCAGAAGAAATTGGAAGAACAATTTGTGTCTCGGATTACGGTGAGAACTTAAATAACAAATAACTTCTCTCTATTGTTTACCTCTGGCATCCCGTCACCCAGTTAGGAGATTTTATTTTTTTTATTGCCCATTATTGTGTGTGCACATGTGCATGAGCTCTTGTGTGTGCTTTGTCCTAGACCTGCATGCAATATTTAGTCTGCTTTGACTGTCTCCAACCTCTAACCTCAAGAATTCTTCAAGGTAGTCACATGCTTTGTCCTAGACCTCCATGCAAATTTTCTAATTGATTTTTCTGGTTTCTCCTAAGATGGGATTGCTTGTGTTATGACATGGTGAAGCTGGTTTATCTTTTATTCCCTAGCATTCTCTTCTTGACACGGTAGATAATTCTTGACTTAAATGTTCCATTTTTTTTTTTTATGATCAACTTAAATGTATTATTGATAATACTCATTGATCATATAAAAGGAGGTACCAACATTGTAACACTGCTACATTTAGTGATGATGCCATTCGGCATGTTGGCTTATGCAATGAGTGGCTATACTGCTAGACACCGTAGATCCTTCATTAAAGATGACTGGATGAGTGAAATGGGTAGTTTTGCTTATAGAATTTTCTTTTTGTCCATTTACAGTTTATATTGGAATGTGGATTCTCCCTCTCCCTTTCTCTCACAAACATGTGTACTTCAGAGTGATCAATAACTAAATTGTTAACCAGTGAAAATGAATTTACTTGTTTAAAGCCTGGCATATTTATCAGGGTTGGTATTGGATGCAATGGGGCTGTTTCTAGTTTTACCTGATTAAATTCTCACAATATATTGTTCCTGCAGATTCCAAAAAAATTGCCGAAGGTTAACCGTAAACTTGCAGCCAGTGTCATTGAAAAAGAAGCTGAAATTGAACAGATCGAGGCTGATAAAAACGATACCAAGAAAGCATCAAGGAAAAAGAAAGGACTTGGCCCTGAGATTTTTGAAGATGAGAGATTTAAAGCACTTTTTGAAGATAAGGTATTATTACAAATTTGCAGTTCTAATGGTTGATATTTGTTCTGGTGTTCATGGTGACCCACTCATAGCATAAAAGTGGCTAATGTTTATCAAGTAATCATAGCTTCATGAAGCTCTGAAAAGGACTTACTGTCGAATACCACTAGAATTTGGTGATCTCAAGGAAAAACAATCTACTTTTTAACCACTGATTTCTCATAGCTTGAAATTGATTTGTGGCAAAAGTCTAATTTCTTTCTTCAAAGAAATGCCACCCCAATGTTGCCTGAGAATTATAAGTCATTTATTTAGTCTGTCGTATCTTATATAACAGCAGCCTGTTTATTTGCCACTCGTTTCATTTTGGTTTCTTGTTCTTTCGAGGCTCTTACCAGACATTGTACATCCTCCTTTCCACTATTACTTTTGTACAGGACTTTGAGATTGATGAGAATTCAACAGAGTATTTGGCTTTACATCCCATGGCTTCCATGAAGCAACCTTCTTTGGTGGCGGAGCATTTTGAACTTCTGACGGAGGATGAAGATCAGAGCTTGAGTGATTCTGATAACTCGGCTGCATCTCAGTCATCTGGAGATGAACACAGCAATGGAAATAGAAAATTAAAAAAGAAACCAAGGTAACTTTAACCTCTGTTTTGTGTGGTTATGGTGCTTGTGATCTTCAGAGGGAATACCTTCTTTCAGCATTGTGGTTGCATGAATAGTTGTGTATGGATGCATGCACATGCATGCTTGTGTATGGGTTGAGAGGAAATCTTGTAGGATAAATGAATAAGCTAGGGTTCTATAACCTAATTTTCAAAAAAATTTGTTGCTTCTATTTTACTGATTCTGTTTTTACTAAAATCTCTAGATTATATGAAGTAAAGGATGAGAGGCATGCCGAGGCATTCTGGAACCGGGAATCTCTTGCAGATGAGGACTCTCTTCCTCTGGGAGAGAGAGCTGCAGCCCTTGGAGATAATCTGCTGACCTCTGCCCGAAATAACATAAAGTTTGGACCAGGAGGATCTCGTGAAATTTCCTTCACTACACGAAGCTCAGCCACGTACAAAGAGGATGGGGAGGACAAAGACATGCAGCGTGAGAAGAGGAGGGGAATCCAGTCATTAGGGCTGAAGTCAGCCAGATCAGGGTTTAGAGGTAATAGAAGAGGAGGAAGTAGGGGGAGGGGTAGAAGAGGCCGGCACTGAACATCTTGCATTCAGATAAGCGATAACTCATTGAGGTGGCGGCATCTGTACAATGAAATTATTGTAGGGAATGTAGCTGTTGAGATTTTGGAAGGTGCTTATTGCCTTGTTGGTGATCTGGCAAACTACGAGTGCAATCACGAGAGTGAGCTGCCGGCATTTGTACAACGAAATTATTCTAGGGAATGTAGTTTGGAGATTTCGATGTTGATTTTTGTTTCTTCACTTCTGTATCGAGAAAAAAAACTCCATGGAAGAATGTGTCTTCTTTTCTCCTCCCTGGAGGTGCAATTTTGTTTTGAGAGTTTTGCAACCTTTAACTGTATTTTTTTTACCTACTGAAGAAATCTGCCTTTCCTCATTCAGTTTCAGCTTGGTAAAGATGAAGAAAATTCAGATAGTAATCAGTGTAGGGGCGACATTGCCAGGAATGGTTGCTGATCAAAATAATCGTTTTCATGTTGTCTTTTTTGGTTTTTGATGATTTTCATTCATTGCGGTGGGATTGGGAGTGCTTTTGCCGTCCGAATGCTTCAACAGAGTTCAAGCCAAATTCTGTCTTTAGTGACCTTCGTCGCTAAAAATCCCCAACTCGCATAAACTGTCGCCAAAGGGTCGTAAATACAATGTCATTAGTTGATTCAGCTACTACACCAGTATACATGCATCGAGGAGGTAAAACTTCAATTTGTTCGGGTCATTAATCAAAGACATTGCCTTTGCCCCCCCATTAAAAAAGACCAAACGAATAGCATCTAGAATTTGCCTCTTTCTAGATGGTATGGGACTATAGGGCTTAAATTTCTCCTGGGTTCCATGGCAAGTGATTTTACCAGCTAGCTACAGTATGATTTTATGTATCAAGACGATGTTTACATGAATCTCTACTTCTAAGATCACTTATTTGGGCCTGAGAAGATTTTTGGGCCTGAGAAGATTTCTAGAAACCTTGACTTTGCGATAGCCAGAAGTCTTAGATTATATCATTAAAATAATCTCCTTCAAATTCTTCAGAATCCTTGGCTTGGAAATGAGAAGGCTGCCTGCCTCCACGCGACAAGCTCATGCACATGAATAATATATTGGGCAAGCTCGTGCTCGGGAGAAACAAATGTCTCATAGGACTCATGCATGCCTTGCACAGAGCACAAGCACCTTATGAGATCAACCCTTGGAACACAAGCTATCAGGAGGCAAGAAAAAACAATGGAAAAATTGGCATCACTGTTATACATGTGGATAAGATAGATGTTGTTTCTATAATATATTAGGCTCCTTTTGTATTAAATAACGAAGAGAGGAAGTAGAGGATATGTCATTCATGACTTCACCAATTCCCACATATATTTGTTCTATTGGTTTGTGAGATCATCAATTTACATTGATTTGTTCTTCCATTTAGGTTTCGTAATTACCTTTTACCTTCATCCTATTATATGTAATGTACGTATAAACTATATAGTGCGAGAACAACACCTTAATTTC
>Ga0325410_1003245_pt1 | contig 18316 bp, 7 predicted proteins | sample PopdelMetagenome_16_FD_206182 | JGI IMG/M metagenome (GOLD analysis project Ga0325410, IMG submission 206182) | Populus deltoides microbial communities from Bellville, Georgia, United States - Xylem-PdIQD-R3 | ecosystem: Host-associated > Plants > Phyllosphere > Stem > Wood/Secondary xylem... | reverse complement strand
TTATTAAAATAATTATGTATCAAATATATTAATATCCAATTAGCTCTAATGAATGACTTTAGCATACAAGTAAAAACAAAAAAAAAACTTGTTCACACGTTTAAATAGCTTTATTAGCAATTTAATTATTCTAAATAACATCTCGGCTCTTATGAAAAAAGACAAACTCTTTTTTTTAGGATTGTAAATCAAATTAAATAATCTCTTTAATTTAATAAAAACTAATCAATCAGTCCTTTTTCTAATTAATTGAATAGTCAAGGAGCTAATTAATTATGTTTTAAGAATAAGGGATTATTAAGCTCATTTAGCAAAACTAGAGGGAATAATTTATAATTTATTCGTTTTAATTAACAAGGGTAATAGAAAAATGGCGGGCATAGAGGAAACGCGCGCGCCCAAAAATTTCAATTCTATCCATATTCTCTAATAAGGTCCAACAAATTAGAAACCCTAGCCGACCTCCCACCCACCCAGATCGGACACAGCAACGGACTCGCTTGCTTTGGATTTAAGCTCTGTAAGTTTTTCATTGCTGCATTTGATTTGGATATCTTTAGTTCTAGATAAAAAAAAAAGGACTGCGCTTTTTCTTTTTCTTTTTCTTTTACTTCCCGTTATTTGATAATTAATGGCAAATATTTAGTAATCGCTGGCGGTGTAGGCAGCTAAGTAGAGAAACCCTAAACAAGTGACCCAAGAGAAGGATTTTTTCTTTTCTTTTCTTGGAACATTTTTAGCGTTTCATTTCATTTTTATTTATTTATTCGAGGTAGAAATTATGGAAAAATCATCACGGATAAAAGGAGCAGAATCGGTGTTAAATCTTGAACCAAACTCTTCGATTGCTATTGGGTATCACGCTCTCTTTGGTTCTCATGATGATCTGATGCTCCTTGAGATTGATGAGAAACTCCTCCCTGATATCCTCCACGAGAGGTATAAGTTCAATTTAGTTGTTGAAATTCATTGGACATGTAGCTCTTTTTTTTTTAAAAAAATAAATTAATTTCTTTGTAGGGTGGCGTTAAGAGGCCAGCTGGATGAAGATTCAGTGCTTTGTACTCAGTCAAAAACTTATGCCATTAAGTTTGTTGGAAATTCTAATTCTCCATTCCTTATACCCCCGTCAGGTCAATTCGCACTCTGTGAAAATTCACAAGATTTTGATGGGGAAATTAATGATTTTGCACCTGTCATTAAAGTTGCACCTGGAAACATGGAGCTCGTTGAGGTTGCTCCCAAGCTTGACAGGCTTAAATTGCTTCTTTCAGAAAATCCTTATAGCTATGAGGATGTTTTAGAAATGGATTTCATGGAGGATGTGGAGAAAAATAAAGCAAGATTGTATAATTGGGATGATCTGGTTGAAAGGGTTCAGGCTAGTGATGAGGAGATGAGGAATGGATTATGTGCTCTTTCAGCTGTGGAGATTGATGGGTTTTGGAGAATTGTTGATGAAAAATACATGGACATGATTCTGAGGATGCTTTTGCACAATTCAGTTTTGAATGACTGGTCACTGGATGCACTCAACGAAGATGATGTTGTGAGTGTGCTGGTGTCTGATGGATTTCCTGATAAGCTTGCCTGTCATTGTTTGCATGTTTATGGCAGTAAGGTGGATGGGGATGTGGGAAGGAGTTGTGTTTGGAGGTTGGATGAGAGTCGTGTATGTGTGCATTTTGCAAGACAAATCTTGAGCACAGGGAAGAAGAAGATGGAGACTTTTATGGCTGAATGGTTGCAGAGGATTCCGGGTAGGATGCAGGCAAGTTTCAACATGTTGGAAGGTGAAGTTTTGACGGAGAAGCTTGGCGTTGAGACATGGGTTTATTCCTTCAGTGTTTCTTCATTGCCCTTAACACCTGCTGAACGTTTCAACATGCTCTTTAGAGAGCGGTCAAAATGGGAGTGGAAGGATTTACAGCCATATATAAGGTTTGATCCTATTTCCTTCTTTTCTCTTTTCTCTGGATCTGATATTTGATGTAATTCAATTTCCCATAATGAAATTTATTTTTCAGAGACCTAAAAGTACCTGGCCTTTCTTCAGAAGGTTTGCTGCTCAAGTACACTCGAAGAACACAACCAACCTTAGATGCAGATCCTGTTTTCAGTTCAAGATAGTGCACAAATTTATTTCTGTCAGGCATTATCCTTGTAACCTAAGTGTATCATTTTATGCGGTCCAAGATGTGCATGTGTTATGTGTTATTTGTGCATACCCTTCTTTGTCAAAGTGTTGCATGTCGTCTTTGTAAAGGAAAGCACAAATGCTTCTGCAGATGCAAAAGCATGTAAATTCTATTTTTGTTAAACCATAGTCACAACCGCAATTTAAGTGGGTCTAACCAAAACAAAACTCAATTTTTAATTTAATTAAGTATTAATATTTGCAGCTGATTCTGAACCTCAGCCGCAGTCTCAATGCCAAACACATTCACACAGCCAGTACTAGGGTTGTGCTCTTTTTTCACCTGGCTTTGAATTTCGTTCACTTGTTGAGAACAAAGCTTAGCTGCTAACTTTCTCATGCCAATTTTGAGTATAGGAGCTGCATGTGACGCAGCGCTTTAAAATCATCATTTTCGCCATATGATTAAATGATGCAGCGTTATACTTATGGTTTTGTTCATTTTTATATTGCTACTAGACTGGTGCCCGCAGCGTACGAGCTATGCTGAGTACACGCACACTATATTTCCAGTAAAATATTTACTTGTCGTAAGTGTTTTTTTTTTTAAATTCTAATTACTTTGTTATAGTAATGATCAATTAAATAAGCTAGATTTATTTGAGTCACGTGAAAAAAAGACAACAATAATAAACGAGAAAATATATGATATTTAGTTAAGTAAAAAGGATAACACAAGATAAAAAATAAAAAATTAGTGTGAGTTTAAGAGACGAGCTAGTTTGGATTACTTGACAAACCTGTTTTATAGGTCATGAAGCTGAGATAATTTAGTAGAAAAAAGAATTGAAGATAGCCACAATACTATTTATTTTTAGAATACAATCTCAAATGACGATACTGGAAAAGAAAATAAGAAAAAAAATATCAATCCCTGTTAACTTTTCAAACTCGTGACCTAAGTCATCATACCAAAAACATTATATATGAGAAAAATCATGAAATCCAATCCCTAGGAAATGAAACGTTGAAGGATAAATTGAAAAAAAATTAGATAATTTTTTTCAAAAAAAATAACAATTAAAAGAATGTGGGTTAAAATCAAAAGAAAAAATAATTCAAAAAGGCAACAATAAATTTTTAATTTTGAAGTTAAATTGAAAAGAATAAAAACATTAAAAAAATGAAAAGAATGAGGATCAAAATAAAAAAAAATATAATTAACTTGGATTGAATGGTGAAATTAAAAACAATAAATTTTTTATAATAGGGTAAAAAAAATATATCAAAAGAATAAGGATCAAATTAAAAATACCAATAAATGATAAACAAAATTGAACATGTAGAATTTTTTAATGTCTTTTTTTTTACATAAAAAATCTTAAACATAAATTGAAAAACTTGTGAACGCATCTAATTACATAAATTATAAACTATTTTGTAAATAAATTAAAAAAAGCCATCAATGATAAATAAAAATATAATTGGAAAGATTGAGTGACAAATATAAATCAAGATATTTAATATCGTAATACGGGTCATTTACCCGGTTGTGTTTAATGAATTTATTTATGAAAGTAAATTTGTAACAGAAATCGACATACGTCAAATTTGTTGAATAAAATAAAAGAAAACAATCTATGCAAGGCTGTATATATTAAAAATATTATAAAAAAATAAATCTTTTTTATTTTTAAAAATAAATTTAATATATAAATTATCGATGAATCACACTAATCTCATTAAAAAAAGTTAAACATTCAATATAATTAAAAAATAATTGTTATTTAAAAAATTTAAATAAGACAAAAAAAATCACAGAGAAGCGGTATGATTCAAAACATAAATGCAAAAACTGTTTTTAAAAATACAAATAAAAAGAAGTAATTTAAAAAAAAATTATAAAAAAAGAAAAGAATCACGCTAGGCATTGTGGGTCTTGTAAGCCAGGTCTAGCACCGAGCTCACAAAGAAAGGGCTTGTGCGCGACTTGTAAGTCCAGGCTTATGCGCGCATGCCTTTATTTTTTTTTCTTGAAGTTAACTAGGTTGACGACGTGTCCCTTGAACTATTTTTTACCACAATAAATGACGTGTTATCTATAATTGCCTAGATTCCGACAATTGTTGTGGCCGTAAAAACATGGCTACTGTTTTTTCAATCTAAGAACTTATTTTCAACTCATCCTTGACCCAAAAACATCTAGAAACGCTTTTCAAACATTGTTTAATCAATCCATGGCCTTTTAAAAACGCAAAAGCCTCAAAATCCATAATCAATCCAAAAAAAAAAATATTTCAGAGTTTAGATTTTTTTTTAGTTATTTTCAAGGTAAGAAAAATACTCAATCTTAACTCCACTCATTATATGATACCATTTGATATGAAAATTAAGTTTTTTAGTTGTTAGAATCGTCACCAACAACAACTTTTTCTCTCTAAATTGAAATTCAATGACCCCCTCTCTTCTCCATTGAAAAAGGACTATAAAAAAAAGAAAATAAAGCATGTTATCATAATGTAATGTTTAAAAATTATAGGGATTGATTACTTAATAAATTAAAAAGACGGGGGACTAAAATGAACTTTTAAAACAAATTTTAGAGTTGTCATGTATGTTACTCGTGTTTTTTCACTTAAGCCCCCTTTTTTTTTCATCAATTCAACCCTCACCACCAAACAATTATGCAATTGGGCTTCAATTTGGGAAAAAAAGAGCTTAATTATGCAAAAAAATAAAGTACGAGGATCAAATTGAATTTTTTAAAAATTTCGTTATTAAAATCAACAGTGAAATGTGAAAATGCGAATAGTAAAATTACTACATAAAAAAAACACACGTTTTATAGTTTCTAATGAATATGAAAAGGGGGTAACCCAAATCTGGCAAATATTCGAAGAAACGGATTTTTTGAATACGAGTTGAAGAAAAGAATTAATCATCTTAAAGAAGCTTCTGCTTGAAAGAAAAAAATAAAATGGCAGTAGCAGTTGAATTTAATGGATCAGAAATGGTTTCGAGCAAGGTTTACGAGGGAGATCTGTCTGTTTCCGACTTTGGTGGCAAAACTACTGTCAATGGTGCTTGCAGCCATTAGAGTTTGAGATTTCTCTTTGGCATGCCCCGATGGTTCCTGCAGACCAGGAAGTTAAAATTCCATTTTTCATGGCATGGAAAGTTCCGATGGCGATTCCACCTGCATGATATGGAGTTGGTCATTCACTCCCTAGTGAAACTGATAGAATGTCCACCCTATCTGCTATTGCATCTTTGAAAGCTCCTACGATATCTGCAGAGGTACAGCCATTTGCCCAGAATACTTTGTACACAGCAATTATGGCTTTCGGAACTCCTCCTCTAGCCACACGTCCAGCTAATCCGAAGTAGCTTGCATTCGTAGATGTCCCTTCTGCAATTCAAGTAGTATGACTTCTAAAATAATTTTAATATGTAAAGTATATAGATGCAACTTGACGTTAGGAGTGAGCAAACAAATCAAAAAACTGATTAAACTGAAAAAACCAGAAAAAAATAACTTAAAAAACTAAACTGTGAAAAAAAACCGATTAAAATTTTGAAAAAACCGACCGGTTTGGTTTTATAAGCCTGAAACCGAAAAAACCGAACCGAATAAAAAAACCGGAAAAAACTGAGCCAAACCAGAAAAAAGAGCCAAACCACGCCAAAACCGAGCCAAACCTGTTTGAACCGGTTTTTCTTCTAAAAAACCAAACCGAACCGAAACCGGTTGGTTTGAACCGGTTTCATTTTTTTTTAAATTCGGTTTGGTTATTTTTTTTTTTATAAAAACTGAATCGAATCAAAAATAATTACCCCTACGTGACGTGGATATCTTGTAAGACATGCTAAAATTAGAATTGAATGGTTTGTAATTTGGCCCAACAAAAACTTGCTTCAGGGAACAAAAGTTATGCACAGTGATCACCCCCATCCTACATCTATAAAAAGATGCAAATGAGTAGTATAAATTTACAATGAAGTTGATTAATCCTTCAAAAAGTTTGCAAGTTCAATTAAGAACGTAGTATGAAAATCACTTAACCACACAAAAGATTTTTGAGTTCATTGGATTATTATTATTTATTAGATTTATCTATATCTATTAGGGATATCCTATTAGACTTATGATTCTTTATAGTATAAATACTCTTTTATGGAGACTTTTTGAGGTTAGACTATTAGACTATTTTTAATAAAAAGATCGACATTCTTGCTATCTTTTATGTGGTCGAGTGATTCTCATACTAAGTTTTTGATTGGTTTCTTTCATTTTGAAAGAACTTTAAACTTTTTTTGAAGGATCTTGAATTTTTTTTTTCCAAAAGTACTAGTGTCATTAAGATCCTTTGCTTGTACTTGACAACAAATTTAAGAAACTATTTTATTGCTATTGTCTTATGCATTTTTACAAGGATAATGCCATGACAATTGAAAGTCATCTTCTACCTTAATCCATATATTGTTTTCTCTAATTGAAAAACAACAATAAGATTAGACAAAACTTTAATATAGTTTGTGTCTACAATATGCCATAGAGTTAGAGTTAAATGTTCATATTTATATTCTTTAGATAAGTGGTTTATCATAAGTAATTAATCCTTAGTCACTATAACTGATTATGCTCCTAACTTCAAGATTATTTCTATAGGCTTATGATTAAGGCCTCATATTAATCATTAATGCAAGGAAAATCAAGTAAAAAAACATAAGGTCACTTTATGACTTAATAAGGATATTATCACCACGGTACTAGCTTTATTTTTGGTTTTGGATCCATCAAGCCACAATGCCATGAAATAAGTTGTACCATGATAATGTTGATTTATGTCTTTTATAATTCAATTTAACTTTTAGTTTGTGATGTATTTTCTCAGTTTCAATATGAATATGTCTTTAATTTTTTTATTCGAGTATAATGTTATTGGATTGAATATTTATTATTAAATTTTTTATGTCTATTTATGACAAAAGTATAATAAATTTATATTGTAATTATAGATCAAAGTTGCAATTTGTTTTTCAATTTTTTCCTCTAACTCTTTTTTTGTGTGACCAATTTAACGTTGTATTGTTAGAATTTTTAGTTGAAATATTTTTAAAACAAAGGACCAAATAGTAAAACAAGGAAAAACCATATGGCCACTATCAAATCATGAAAAAATGTTTGTTATTCCACCTATTTTCCTTCTTCTTCCTTTACTGTCCTTAAACTTTTTTTTGTAATTCAATTGCACCCTTTTATGACCAATTGAATAAGGTATTGTTTGAATTTGTAGTAGAGAAACAAAATTAAAAGATAGATAACCAAATTATAAACAAGGAAAAACTACTTGGCCATTACCAAATTCATGAAAACGTGTATTTTAGTCTATCTATTTCCCTTTTATTTCTTTACAATTTTAGTTTTAGTATAAAAGCTTTTTTGTTTTTGTTTATTTTTCGGTATTTAGGTGTGAGGGAGAGAGAAAATCACTAAAAAATATTGATATTCCAACCACCAAAAAAGGTGATCTTTTTGTCAATAGGTTAGATATTTTAAAGGGAGATCAATGAAGGAGGATTTTCTCACTCACAGTGCCAAAATAAAAAATAAAACAGGTCGTTAATTTTTTTTATTTAGTGATTTTTTTTTAGTAAGATTAGATGTTATCTTGTCATTTCAAATGAGTTTTTAAAGGTTTCTAGAATGTTTAGGTATTTTCAGGTGAAAAAATTTTAAAAAACAATTTTTTATGATTCCAAAACTTAAAACTCTTTAAAAACTTATTTGACTAATATTGTGTTGTGATATGCTATTCATTAATTATTAAAATATAAAGAATTAACTTGAACATTAAAAAAGATGAGAGCATTTCATTATATAAAAGAGCTTGAAGTCTTTAAAATTTTTTGATTGATTATTATATTCTTAATACAATACTAAAATTATAAATATCTCTAATACAAATATATAAATTCAACTCCACCTCTAATTAAGGAGAAAAAAACCAACATTGATTAAATCTTAAAAACAAATCTAAAAAAATAAATGAATATGATCTTTCTATTATTTTCATATTTATTGACAACATAAAACTATAAATAAAGTAAATAAACTTCTTTTTAAAATGGTTGTGATATAGATCCAATGTTTCCTACTGTAGAGAGTGTGATCTAGGTTGAAAATTGATAGACAGCGTCAAAGACCAAATCCAATACTTGTTATACATTACCATGGATTTTCTATTTTCCTTATTTCAAATTCCACTTTCAGTAAATGGCCTACAACCCACATATAATTAATAAAAAACTAAGTGGCGTGAGCCTCTCATAAGTCATCAAGGAGTGAAGTAGTGCATTTTTATTTTTATTTTGGTGCTTGGTCTTTATTTTCTCTTTAATTTGATTATTTTAAGGTCAAATTGTTCTAAATTGTTTAAAAATGACAAGATAGAAAGAATAAGGGCCAAACTGATAAAGGTAAAGAAACATGGTGGCTTTTCAAAATTTACGTGAAAGGTTAACTTTGGTTGACCTACTACTTTCAATTGATAAATTTTTTGTCCTTATCTTTTTTCATTTCCTGATTTAAGAGAGGAGAGTGTGTCACTAGATTCCGGTGGTAGAGAGAGAAATTCTTAGTTGACTCTGATTCTAACTACCAAAATGGTTGATCTTAGTATCAATGAGTTCCATTCAATGAGAGAAACTAGTGGCGTCAATGTAATTGACTACCATGATATTTAATTGGTTGGTTCTCCTGAGTGGAACTAGTAGCGTCAATGTGATTGATTGTCGAGATATTTAATTGACTAGTTGTCTTGAGTGGAGTTAGTGGCGTCAATGTATTTGACTGCTGAGATATTTGATTGACTAAGCTGCTCAGAGTGGAGTTGGTGACATACGTACGACTGCCTTGTCAGGTTATTAATGGATTATTAGATGGAGTCGAATAGTCGACTAATAATATAAGATTAGGTATTTATGTTAAAGTGTTAATTACAGATTAAGGAAATAAAAATAGAAGTTTATATGTTTTGTTATCCTAGTGCTGAATTTTATCCTTGATGAGTGATATAATGGTAAAGATCCAGGATGGCTGGATCATGAATTTGTTTGGAATGTTTGTGGATCTTGACGTCGACATTTGAGAATGTGTAATTTTTGGGGTAGACTCTGCCAAGATTTCAATATAATATTAAACAACTAAAATGAGAGTAACATGTAATCATGAATGATGGATTATGAAATTAAAATTAAAAATATATCTAGGGTTTTTAAAGATCCATGACGAGTGAATTGTTTGAAACATGTTTTAAAGTTAGGGTTGTTACATGAACTTACCCGTGTGATGATGATGTTAGAATTTTATGACGTGTTTTATATAGGAAATGACAGGATGAAAATTGAATAGAGTTTTTGTATAAGAGAAACTCGGCTGAAATTTCATTAAATTGAGAAAGTTTCCATTTGGAAATAATAAGTATAGTTAAAGTGCAAGTCTTAAATCTTTTTGAAAAAGTTCAAAAACAATGTGAAGGATAATAGTGATACAAACCAAGTCGGTTCGAATTTCACCTTAAAATGTCTACTGACTAGTTTTGCAAGATTGAACATATATCTCAAACCGTAGATCAGAACAAGCTGAAATTTTACAGGGAGATACTAGACACATGGAACATTTTCAGGTCAAATGAAGTTTAAGAAAATATTATTTTAGAGGGTTGAAGTTACTAAATAAATCTTGTCAAATCTACCAAACTAGACATTTATGTACTGTTTAGAACATATTTGGAGCTACAGGTGGAATGTTGCTACGATTCAAGTTGTGATGAAAACTACACATCTTAAGCTTTCCAACCATATATGGTAGGCCCGATAATTCATCCATACAAGAGAGAACGATGTGTTTGAAGTCAGAATTAAAAATCTGTCAAGAATGTGTGAAAATTAGAGATTCGAGCTACGTAGAGGAATTTTAGTATGAAGACTTTGTTTTTATTATTCAATTTTATTTATTTATTTATTTTTGAATAATTATTTTTAATTTGGGTTTGTTTTGGCCTATTATACATTGTTTAAATGCTTATTTTTTTATTGGACTTATGTTAATTGATTACTAATTTAGGCTCATTTGCTTGCAACCCAAAAGGAGTCTATTACGGTTAGTTAGAGGAGATTATATTATGTTTTTTTTATCTGTAAATTTGAGTAGCAAGTTTGAGAATAAATGAGTTTTCCTTTTGTTTGTTTGTGGCAAAATAACATTTCTTTGTAGGGACAAAGATTGTACACTGACTTATTAAAGACGGGCTTCGTGGCGTCATTCATAGACTTAGGGTTCTTAAATACAAGGTTATCTCTGGGTCTAAATCTTTTTCCACTACCTTTGATTCTTAGGTACAGGCTTACGTCTAGGTTAAGGTTCTATCAAACCTGATTTTTAGCTTTCCAGATTGTTATATATTTCGTTGGGGGTTGCTTCACTACAAGATTTCATATTTTTATCGATGAAAATCTTCCGTCGGTATGTGATTAAGATTTTGTCAGTAATTTATTTACCGATGGAATACGTCCGTTGGCTTTCCTTTCATCGGTAATACCAGAGTCCGTCGCTATATCTGTCGGAAAAATAAAAAAACATTTGTCAATGGTTTTACAGACAGAAATTGCGCGCCAAAAAAAAGTTTCCCGCTTAAAATATACCGACAGATTTATCCTGTCGGTGATAGTATGACATATCGCCAGATGCATAACGTCGGTAAATTTGTCGGTGAGTGTTTGGAATACCGAACCGAAGATATCCATTTGTACATTCGTCGGTCATTATGGCAGGTACTGTCAAATACCGACGGATTAAATCCGTCGGTAACTTTATCGGTGAGTGTATAATACCGACCGAATATATCCGTCTATAAATTCGTCGGTGACTGTGGCAGCTATTGTCAAATGTCGACGGATATATTCCGTTGGTAAAACCTTATGTGATTATTTTTAAATATGTTTTTAAAAAATTATTTAGAAAAATAATATAAAATAATATAAATTAATGGTAATAAAAACCAATTATGCAAATAAATTTTTTATTAAACATCAAAAACAAAAAAAATAAAGTTAAATAATATTCATTACAAACTGAATGTGTTTAAAAAAAAATAATTAAATTAACTATTAAAGTTAAATAATATTCATCACAAATTAACATAATGGTGGAGTTGGAGGAGGAGGAGGCTGGTTGTTATACGGCTAAAAAGGAGGAGGCGCACATGTATCACCACTCTGTGATGCCATGTTCATGACCATTTCGCGAAGCTGTTCATGATCCACCTTTTGTTGTGCATACCGTTGTGTATACTCTGCCTTTTGTTGTGTATGCTCCACTTTGAGTTGTGCATACTCCGCTGATAGGTGGTCATATTTTTCGGTAAGCTGAGCCGTGTGTTGCTGCAAGGCCACGAACTCCTTAGTTTGGGTGCTCGATACTGATTGGGAGCTCCCAACGGTTGAAACACTACGGGCCGCCCGCAAGTTCTCGGCCGTAGTGTTGGAGAGCCCGTAAACTTGATTTTTATCGGGTCCACCAGACGATCCAACCTCCATCTATAAATCTGGATCGAATTCCGGATGGGTCAAAGGATCGTCCTTATATTTCTCCTTCAACCGGCTATTATAGGTCTCCTGAAAATAAAAAAAGCAATCATCATATTCAATTCAATAAAAATAATAACTTACAAAATAAAATAGTTGAACAAACATACCACGAAGTGTTGAGCACGGTTTTCAATGAATTGTTGCGCCCCTTTTTGGTGGTCTTGACTCCGCACGTGCCTCTCCACAAACAGCTCCATCGGGCTCGGCTCACGTCCAAGAGACGTAGCCTATAATGAAAAAAGATTAATTAACAACAAATTAATTTAATGATATATTTCATTTAAATTAATATTATCATCCGTTTCGCATGTGCAGCAAACGAAACGGAGCCGACGATGTGCGTTGTCACCGATCCATGAATTGGCTGATTCTGGTTGCCAGCACCGGACTGTGAGCGTCGTGTGAATCGCTCAGACGTCACGTGGTCAAGATAGTGCGGCCATATATCTTTCGGATTTATATCGGTTTGAAATCCCTCCAAACAGCCACGTCGTTCCAGCCTTGGAGACCCCTATCTCTCGCGGTTTTTTTTTGTCTTTTTTTGTGATTCATACAAAAAATCACGCAACCTACTTCCATAACGAGAAATTAGAAGTTGAAACATAAATTTTTTTCTAAAAAAATCTTATATTGTTTTTGATGTTACCTAGTTTCCGCGTGATTTTCCACACCCTCCTCACAACTTTGTCATGCGCCATATCCCAGGTGAATTTGTGTTGTGTATAAATAATTAGATAAATAAAAACAATAATTTATTTACAATTATATTAAGAAATTATTAGAAATAAGCTGGAAATTAGAAATTAACACCAACCTCAAATCTGTTAAACCATGTATCGATTTGAGGTATCCATTCAGGATGTCTGGATACCTGACTCCATTGAAATAATGAAATCTCCATTGACGATTTAAACACCGATGATATTACTCAGGCGGCCTCAATGTTTGTGAACCTGAAAATAAATTAAATTCATGAAATATTGATTAGTTGTTCATAAATTATGTTATAATTTAAAAGAAAAAACTAAAACCTTAACAAACTTACATTGAAAGGTCGTCCTTCCACTGTGCCTCGTATTTGCGAGTGAATTGATTCCGCTACAAAGGCACGCCACCTCTGCGCTGTGAACCCGCGCTGGAAAAGGCAATATCGGTTGATGGCGCAGGTGGCGTAGATGCCTTTTCTTGAGAGGCACCTAAGGATACGTCATCCTCACTGCTAGAAGAACTAGCTGCGATCATACGTGAGCGACGAGCTGTACACATCCCCTAAGCATCTATACAATTGTATACGAATAATTATATAATTAAATTCGAATCTTAAAAAAAATTCAACAGCACCTCCCCTATACTAGATACTACCCAAATCCACAAACCTGCAAATTTCACAAAAGCCACAACCAATTGACTCCATCTATACTAATATTGTATATAACATAACATCTATACATATAACATTCATACTAATTACAAGGTAAATTCAACATTAACAACATATTCAATCATTATATAAATACAAACAATAAAAAATATTCAATAAATTCAAAAAAACTCTAGACTAACAATTAAAATTAATGCAAATAATTAAACACAAATCATGCAATAATGTAGTAAAATTACTAATTATTTCAAAATATTCAATTTCTTATTCTAAGGTAAATTCACCATTAACAATTACAATTCAACAAATTATGCAATCATTATATAAATACAAACAATAAAAAATATTCAATAAATTCAAAAAAAACTCTAGACTAACAATTAAAATTAATGCAAATAATTAAATACAAATCATGCAATAATGTAGTAAAATTACTAATTATTCCAACATATTCAATTACTTATTCTAAGGTAAATTCAACATTAACAATGATAATTCAACAAATTATTCAATAATTATGCTAATACAACAAGAAAATATATTCAATAAATTAAAAAAAAAAACTATAGACTTTAGGAATGAAATATGCTTACCTTAATAATGTGTTTAATTCAAGACTTTATCTACATTATAAAAATACACCAAAACAAAAATAAAAATAGCTAAAATAAAAAAAAATCCTTAAAGTAAAATGAAATAGATGAAACACTTACCTTTTAATTTGATGAAGATTCAAAAATAAAACTAGTAACCTTTGCAGAGATCTTGAAGGAAATGAGAGGAAAAAAATTGAAGAAGAGGGGAAATTAAGAACAGAGGAGATGAAAAAATGAACTGAAGGGGCGGTTGCTAGCATTTATAGGGCAGTTTTACCGACGGATATTAAAAATAATATTATTTTAATTTATTCTGTCGGTGAAGTTTCAAAAATCCGTCGGTATTTTTTGAATTTCACACTAATGTTTTGTATTAACCTCCATAATTTTCGCGGTCCGTCGGTAAAATGACGCGGTCAGAGATGCATTTAATGCACTGCTCTTTGGAATTTGCACAGTTCATCAGTGATGTTGTCGGTAATAGTGACCCCGCCGACAATATACCGACGAACTGGAATTCGTCAGTATGGACGTCGATGATAGTGGCATTTCAAGTAATTATTTTTCAACTCTCTGTGAAATGCCGACGGAAGTTTGTCTGTTGGTCGAGTAATTGTTTTGATTGCTAAACTGTCCATCGCACAAAACAATAACAACAATGCTTAAACAATACATAAACTTATAAAATAAATATTTCATGTTACAAAATATATCATCTATAATATGTATTACATGAATTTTTTTTTTACACAGGGCTTCATTCTAATAGTTAATCTGAATTTTCTTCTTTTTCATCGTCAATTGAATAGTCATCACCTTCATCACAATCTTCAATATGGATATCATCATCTTCATCGACATTTGCTTGTCTGTTAGAGCTCAAAACAATATTAAACTCCTCTGCGTCAACATCAACAAGATTATCATCGAAAACATGAAAATTTAAATTTTCTTCCAAGTCAATCAAAGGAGCAACTCGATATGGTTCAACAAACTCACTAACTTGAAAGACTTTATCTCGCACACTTGTGTCTTCGTTATCATCCTGAACAAGCTCGACACGACCCCTGGGTTTTGTTTTTAAAACGGATAACCAATCCACTCTTGATCGATCATTTCTAAAAGAAGGGGTGTATGTGTAATAAACTTGTTGACATTGCTTTGCGAAAACAAAGACATCCTTTACGTTGCGGAGTCTAGCTTTTGAGTTGATTTCGATTAGACCATAGTGCGGATCAACTCTGATTTCTCTATCAGTTGTGTCATATCAATAGCATTTGAATAAAAACACTCTATTCTGCTCGCTATGGTATTGCAGTTCAACGACCTCTTCTAATCTACCATAGTAATCAACTTCTATCTCACTATTAGTCAATCCCTTAACACAAACACCGTTGTTATATGTCTTTCTTCCATGCCCGTATTCTTCAGTATGAAAAACATATCAATTGATAAAATACCCGTTATAGCACTTAACTTTTCTTTTAGGACCGGGCTTAGTGAAGACAATGACTTAGCAACACTTCTTCTCATTTGATAAACCTTGTATATAAAGTACATCAATGAACAGTAAACGAGAATCATGTAATGACATGCATACAATAATTTTGCAAGTGAGAATGAGTTTGTGATAATGCTTACATGTGTTCTGAATCATGTGGCAAATTGTTCATCTTGTAATTGAAAGATCTGGGATTCGGTCAGCTGTGAGTTATTAGACAACAAATATTGTCGATGTTCCCTGCAAGTGGTAATGAGTGTATTATATTATAATATATAATTAACAGTATATTATTAACAAAGTTTAATTAGTATTACACATATATACACTTAGTGAATAAAATGTTTCAGCTCACTACAGTTAAATAGAACATAATTGTGTGTTTGCTTGAACTCTATTTCTGACAAATATCTTCCTCTTATGATGTTTTTATGTGTGGGTCATCTAGGATTGAAGAATATTGATAAGTTTCCACTGGAAGACACTTCACCGCCATTATCATGCCGTGGAATGCGATTAATTCTCGTTCTCAGATGAGATTCGAAATAGTACAAGATAAATGTTGAGATCTCCTCAACAATATAGGCCTTACATATCGAAGCTTCAATATGCGCCTTATTCTTAACCTTTTTCTTGAGATTGAACAAGTACCTGCATTGAATTAATCAAATATTTTCAATTAAGAAAAATAAATAAAATACTTTTATATATGAATTACATTGCAACTGTAATATTTAACCGTTCAAATGGGTACATTCATCTATACTGGACCGGTCCTCCAACTTTTACCTTGAATGGTAGATGTATGGGGAGATGCTCCATTGAGTCAAAAAATGATGGAGGGAATATCATCTCCAGTTTGCATAGTATCTCGACGATATTCATTTCAAGCCTCTCAATGTGATCAACATTCAACTTGATGGAACATATATTCTAAAGAAATGACTGATCTTCGTGAGTGTATCCCATATCCCCTTTGACAACAAATCACGAAAAGCTAATGGGATGGGTGTTTGCATAAACACGTGGCAGTCATGACTCTTCATTCCATATAATCTGCATTCCTCCATATTAACCAGCCTTGATATGTTCGAGGCATGTCCATCTGGAAAATGTAGACTCTTAAGCCGTTTGTAAACTAGTAGTTGTGCGTTTTTCTCTAACACGAAACTTGCTCTTGGTTTTGCGACCCGTGACTCATCACAAACCAACTTCATATTTTGACGGTTACAGAACAAAGCTATATCCAATTTAGCCTTGATGTTGTCCTTTGTCTTTCCCTTTATATCCATGACGGTATTGAAAATGTTCTTAAACACATTCTTTTCAATGTGCATGACGTCAAGGTTATGGCGGAGAATATTGGTCTTTCAATAAAGAAGCTCCCAAAAGATACTTCGCTTTACCCAATTATGGGTCAAACCAAAACCAGAGAACTTCTGCTTACCTGATTGGAGACCAAAGACAATGTCACCGTACTCTGATACAACATTATGCAATTCTTCACCAGAAAGACATGGGGGTGCAACATCCTTTTCAACTCTACCAACAAAGAAATCTTTTTTGTTTTTTCTGTACCTATGATTATGTGGCAAGAAACGACGGTGACAGTAAAAAAAAGAAGTTTTACCTCCGTTTGTTAGCGTAAATGCCTTGTTGTTTTCCATGCAGTATGGATATGCTAGTTATCCATGTGTGCTCTAACCAGAAAGCATTCCATAAGCTGAAAAATCATTGATAGTCCACATCAAAGCCGCCCTCATAAGAAAATTTTGTTTCCTCGATATATCATAAGTCAAAGTTCCGGAGAACCACAACTGCGCCAACTCATCAATCAACGGTCGAAGACAAACATCTATATTTCGGACCGGGCTGCTCGGACCTGGTATGACCAGAGATAAAAACATGAACTTCGGCCTCATACACATCCCCGGTGGCAAGTTATAAATCATCAGTATGACATGCCAACAAGAATAAGGAGCATCAAATGACCTGAATGGGTTGAATTTGTCTGTACACAACCCAAGATGTACGTTCATTGATTCAGCTGAAAAGTGAGGATGCACACTATTAAAGTGTTTCCACGCTTCGCCGTCAGAAGGATGCACTATCACTCCATCAATCGCATCATGTGATTAGTGTCATGTCATGTGCTCAGCAGTCCTTGGTGACATGAATAACCTCTGCAGTCTAGATATGATTGGGAAGTATCTAAGTTTTTTATATGCTATTAGAGTCTTTCCCCTACTAGTTCTGGGTTTGTAACGGGAATGCCCGTATGTCATGCACTTGGTCATCTCAGCATTTTCAAGGTAGTATAACATGTAAAAGTTATGGCACATGTCAATTTTCTGGTATCCTAAACCGAAGGGTTTCATCATGGACTTCGCAGCATAGAAGTTCTCTTTCAGCCTTGTCGCACCCTCGCTGGCGGAGCGCGGCATCGCGACGATCCTCGATTGGTTTCAGGGTCTTTTTATGTAAAGGAGTCGCCACCTAGTATTATGGTCACTAGGAAACCTAACTGGTCTTTCAGAGATTCTAAGGCAAGGGACTGGTTGCGTAAAGGGAAGGTATTAGCACCCCTAGTACGCCATACCTAAGGTAAGCTGCTTAGTATTTGGTTTGTCTTATAATTGCTATGGTGTTGATGTTTTCTAATCCCATCAGTTTTCTAGGTTTTGATTCAAACTAAATTTATTAGGATAGAAACCCAAGGAAGTTCCATGTGCTTTAAAAGCTCATTTTCCCCTTAGTTTTTCAAGGGTTTGCGACTCGTAAATTGCAAGGAGGAGGGGCAAAAATTTAGAAATCTAGGGTGCTTTAAAAACCTATTTTTTTATCTTAGTGTTTTAACTCTCACAGCTCGTAAATTGTGGAAAAAAAATTTGAAATGTCCTCGATTATAATCAAGGCTTCTTTCAAGGATGTGTGCGGATTTATTACTCCCAATAATATTTTGGATATTCATCCTTTAAGGATTTCTTTATCCAAACATTAGCGGTGAATAATAGATGAATTCCCCCCAAAATAAGATTTTTATATTTTTT
>Ga0325410_1003244_pt1 | contig 18318 bp, 16 predicted proteins | sample PopdelMetagenome_16_FD_206182 | JGI IMG/M metagenome (GOLD analysis project Ga0325410, IMG submission 206182) | Populus deltoides microbial communities from Bellville, Georgia, United States - Xylem-PdIQD-R3 | ecosystem: Host-associated > Plants > Phyllosphere > Stem > Wood/Secondary xylem... | reverse complement strand
CAGCCAAGACCTACTTCATCAAAATCACGTGCAAAACATGAATTATCATGGACCCCATCATAAATAAATTATGTTTTTTATCTAATCAAATATAATATTTACTGTGGTACCATGCAAAAAAACGACCTTAACCTGATGGCAGTATTATATAAACACCGCAGGATGTAGGAAGCTAAAATGAAAGAGGCAAGTATTATTCCAGGAGAGTCCAAGATCTGAAACTTGGAATGATTATGCTGTAATGTTAGTATTATACACTTCTTTGGCACAAGTATATATTATATGACATATAGTACGATTAACTATTCTTTTAAAAGAGAACGACATACTGTTTTAAATGAAAATTACGTTTTTGATGGTACGTGGGTGAAACGCTATCTACACAAATATTCTTCTTCTTCTTTTTATTTTTTTTTTATCTTCTATGGAAAGCTGTAATTATGTCACGTTTTTCTTTTAAATGTTAACATGTATAGTAATTATTAGTTTTATGTCATGTGGTATGTTGCAGATTTGATAAAAAAACTGGAACCTAAAAAGAATTAAATTTAAATTCTTCTACATGATTTCTTGTTCAATCTTGATTTAAAGTTAACCCGTAAAAGTTTTTTTAATTTAATTTAGTTAACTTAATGAGTTTAAAAACAACTTAAAAAACAAGTAAAAAACGAGATTTAACTTTTAAAAAATTCAAGATGATATTAAAAAAAAAAGATATTGAGATGCGGACATATTAGATTGAGTTAAGCTTTACGGCTTAATTCACCAATTTGTGACCTGTATCATGGACTCCATCGAGTTTAACAACTTTATTTTTTAAACAATTTTTTATTTAATGATATGATAACAAAAATAGATATTTACATAACTGAATATCAACCAAATATTAGGATGTTTGTTTGAGATTATGATAGTCTCGTGAAAAGCAACTTGAAACAAATTATTAAGACCAATTCAAAATCAACTAAATGTTTAAGAATAAAATTAAAAAAAAAACTTAAAAGGATTCAATCAAAAAAACAAAAAGTGAAAAGCAACTACAACAAACTCCAGCCACCTCCGGTAATCAAGAAATCAAGATATAACTTTTTTGAATCTTAAAACCTAAACTTCAACATATGTTAACTTAAAAACACCCAAAAATATCAAAGAATCCTAAAAAACCACATTTTCAACTTTAAAACCATTACCTAGTCAATCTAAAATCTCAAAATTAAATCAAATCTAAACAAACTTTGCAAGTCTAAATCCATTGTTTTTGTCATGATTAAGGACTTAAACCATTTACATTGAGCTCCTTTTCTTTCAATGAACCTATTAATACTAAAATTAACTCTTTTTTTTTGTCATGATTAAAGATTACAAACTTTTTTTTCCCTCGCAAAACCAATTGTGTCAAGATTGGCCTCTATCGTGGCCAAAATGTTGCTAGACAAAAAAAATTTATCTTTCCTACAACTTTCTCTCTCATATTTTAACACACAGGTTTGAAATGCAAGAAAACAAAATTTGAGGTTAGCTACTGAAAATAAAAGCCCAAAAGTGTCGGATTTTTTCACAAAATATTCATTTATCTATTTTTTAAAAAAAACATTTAAAAAAATAAGATAAAAATAACGAGGGATAAAAGTAATGAGGATACTGTACGAAATAAAATAAATTGATTTTATCTCATCAAAATATATTAATTCAAGTTATTTATTAATTCAATTCAAACACTATAATTAAATTTAATTATAATAAAAAATTAATTCCAAACAACTTATAAATTCATAACTAAACATTGCAAAGCATTGTGATGCCCTATAATAATCTACAATGCGCTCAGGTGAGCAGCGCTACAATAAAACATCTTGGCTTTTTAGTTTATTACTCTAATTTAAAATAATTAGTTTAATTTAATTTAATTAATAGTTTAATGCCCAGCAAATGCTTCACCTTATTCGTAATTATTGTAGTGCTATATATAAGCACCTGATTAGCTTGCTGGCTGCACAAACGCCATACGCCAATCCTCGTTCTTTTCTTATTCTTCTTTCTTTCCTTTCTCCGAACCAATCAAATTTCTGAATTGCTTAAGAAACCAAAACAGCATATATTCACGCATTCGTTCTCCACCGTCCTTCAAGAAACAAATACCACATCACACCAATTCATATTCCAACTTCCTTGAAAATCCCAGGTATCATTACACACATCCCCTGGCTCCAGCCATGTCAGCGCCAGAACCAATTGCAAACCTCTTGACATCAAGACATCGTAGGAGGAAAGACATGTCTATGGTGACACAAGATATCAGGGCCAAGGCAGAGGTTTGTTATGGAGATGAAACATGCAGAGAGAAGATTATTTCCTTGCTGACAGAAAAGGGCTTGCCAAGTGGTCTGATAACAGTTTTAGAAGAGATAGAGGAATACCGCTACATTAAGGACACAGGGTTTGTTTCGCTCAAGCACAAGAGCAAGAGAAAAGATCACAAGTTCGACAAGGTAGCCGTATGCTATGACAATGAAGTCACGGCATATTTTGAGCCCAACAGGATCAGGAATTTGACTGGTGTTAAGGCCAAGGAGTTCTTGATTTGGATTACTTTGAGTGAAATTTATGTAAGCGGTGGCATTCCAGCTGCGTTGATTACATTCAAGACTCCTGCAGGTTTCTCCAAATCTTTCCCATTATCATCGTTCACTTTTAAAGATGAGGAGGAGGCTAATGAAGTTCATGAAGCAAAAATTGGAAAAATAAAGGGGGTGAAACTGTAAATGAAAAGATTTATTATATTCAAAACCTAATTTATTGGTCTCTCTGATTCTCGTGCTTCATTTTCTGGAGTTTTCACTTTTATGCTGATGGACATTTTTTATATATAATATAGTAATGATTTGTTTTTGGGCCAATTGTTTAGGTTCAAAGAAAAAGGTTGTGTAGAAAAGACAATAATAATATACCTATACCTGTTTGTTGCCTAAGAATATGCTTGATTGATTCTGCTGCTGCTTCTTGCCTATTCCCTGCATTCACGTAACCAAAGGATAATTCTGGAAAATGACATTGCCATGTCAGGACTCAGGAGTCGAGGTGGTTGAGAAAACATTAAGCCTTTAGTTTTGCACATTGGAGCCCCGGGGGGCGGGCAAAGGCAGCAACATAGAAAGGGAAATGCTAAAGACAGCATTGCACTCTTCTCCTTCTATGTACAGACATCACGTGATTTGATCTAACGACTCGCGGACAGCTGAGGCTGGCAAATACCAGCCGAGAGTAATGCTGTAGGCTACATAAACCGACAAACCCTAAACTTTGATCAGCTGAACTTAAATCTAAAATAAAAAGGCCTGGAGCAGTAAACACTCGGCTGCATTCCTTTCATTTGTCCTAAAACCTAGTTTTGGACTCTAATACAAGAAGATATTGCGAAGATGATTTGTTTTGCTCAGTAGCCAATTATATGATCGAAAATTAACCCACCAAATTTTTATTTTGTTTCTACCAGAATTACTCTCGCCTTCAAATAAAAGGATTATAAATAATATTGAAAACTTTTCTTGCTGGTTGCTGACACCAATTATTCAGAGAATTTAAATAACTTGGCAGAACTTGGCCACACATGTCAAATATAATGGCAGCCTAGAGTTGAACTAAATAATAATATGTTCAAGCAGAGATATAGCTATCATTAGCATTTTACATAATCAATGTCAGTGCAGTCTCCTTAAGTATAAAACAGTTAGCACTTGGCATTGTTACCTGGCAACTGGGCTTTAAGGACAGTGACCAAAACATCCAAAGTGCATGACAGTTAACCTTATAATACATTAAAGCCCCAATCAAGATGGAAGCAGTGATTGCATAGAAGCTTAAAAGCATGTTCTGGCAGAAGACATTTCGATTTTGGACTGAATCCAGCCACAGAATCCGGGGATCAGAAGCACCAGTTCTGCAACCAGAAGAGAAAAAGGAGGCATTTGACAAGTGCAGCAAAAACCAAACAGATCAGGCAATGGGAGGTCAAAACAGCATCAATTGTGGCAATAGTTAGGTTAGTGAAACAAGGGAATCTTTTACACACCTACGTAGCAGAGGAAAAATACAACAAATTGAGTAACGAATAAATAAAATATCCTTGGCATGTTGCAGAGAGTTCATCCAAACTATTCAAGTATAAACCTGTACATTCCAAAGGCATTTCATACATCCTTTACGGCCACGGGATTGCACTTCCAGCTTTCCCTGAGATTTTATGATCAATTCCTACTTGATTTTAGAATCCGATAAAGGTCATACACAACCTGTTTTGCAAGCATAAATCAAAGTTTAGTTGAGACCATAACCAGGTGTGCTGAAAACAGATGTCTAACCAGTTATTCTGTGAGATTTTATATCAATTCCTACATTAAAAAACTGATGAAAGTCATGAGAAACCTATTTTGCTCGCATTAAATCAAAGTTAGTTGAATACCTTAGTGCTCAAAGGAGATGTCAAACAGTATTGTTGGTTATGTTTGGAGCCATATACAAGCGAGAATCCCAAGTGGAAGACATGATTTTGCATGTTTATAAAGTGGGAAGCAGGATTGTGTATGCCATAAGCCATGTCATTGTATGGGTCTTGCGTTAGTGCAGGTACAAACTGCATATCTTTGGAACAGTGAACCAATTTCTATCAATCCATTCTTGATGAGGCCTCAGCTCGCAAAGTTCAAACTCCAATTCCTCTGTTGTTTTGAAGTGCACTGTGTACTTCAGTTTATTATGAACTTTGACAATACAGCCCATCCACCATCCATCATTATACCAAGCATCAACTATTTCAGACAATTCAAAAGCGTAGGGACGTTGAATACGAGGGTGTGAAGGCCTTATGTCAGAAGCACCTGCCTCTTCTCTAAGGGAACCAGTTTCATCATCTGTTACAAGGTTGTGATATTGAACCAGAAATTTGTCATTCTCCATCACTTCCACAATGGTTGCAGAGTACCAAGAACCCTGGAAACCAACTTCTTCACTTTTGACCTCCACCCTTGTTCCCTTGCTGAACTTGGGTTTTGGAGTCCTTCCATTACCCTCCAACACAATTGACTCTCCTCATAATTTAAGATAATGAGCCCCCATGGAAACAGAAAAAAAAAATAGAAAAACACGATCATTCCATTTCCATGGAGTACAATAGCAACAATTACCAATATTATTTTTAAACATGTACTCTACACAGAGCATAAAATCATACATGCATGCGAAAAAACAGTTTCTTTGGTCATATACATTACAGTCAGATGTAAAGTATACTGCACAATTGATATCCTAGTGTAGTATGAATGCTTATGCAACATAAGCATTTGCATTTGATTACCTATTCTGCACATACAACTTGGCACAAAAATTTGGAGATGCTACAGCCTTTCACAGTTTTAGGTGGCTGCACAGAGACCTTGATGGCATAACCTTACGTTGCAAACAAGTAAAGGCCTCAATTTATAACTAATATGTTTACAAGGAACAAGCTGAACGTGCTGCATGTTTTCTGTTGACAGTTCAGGGAATTAGGGAATTGTCCCAATTCTCTATTTATCTAAACATAATCACATTAATTTGGATCCAAGTACAACTGGTGAATCCAGAATCTTCTTTTCTGAGGAACGCATTCATTCTTGCTTAAAAATATTTTTGAGTGCTTGGAAAAAACTCAGAAACTTAATTGCTAACAAGCCTCACCAAGATTAGCACTTATAAGCCTACTTATGTACAATCCACCTACTGGTTCTGAATTGAATCTAGCATAAGATTTTTTCCTCAGTCATAGTTTGCATAGATAACAAATTATCGACAAAAAATTTCACATATTATTTTTGTCCAATTCAAAGCAGCAGCAACACATAAAAACATAGCGACCACACTCTCATTTACTGAATAATTTCTTATTAAACAACATACCATTTTCCATTACTGTGCAACAACACATACAGAGTTCCACAAATAGAAGCCTTTAAAAGTTATACCTTGATCCATTTTCCATTAATCCAATCTTGATGAGGTCTCAACCTAGCATGTTCAAATTCCATAGTGCATTTGTAGAGTTGAAATGGACCATATACTTAAACCCACTCAGCACTGAAGAGACCACACCCTCCCACCACCCCTCATTGAACCATGCGTCAACCTTTTCATGCAGTTTAAATTTGATGACATCCTGAACTTCGGGTGGATTAGGTCTGATATTCTGTTCAGTCACTATTTCTCTCAGGGGTGCAGTTTCATCTTCGGTGACAAGGTTCAGGTATTGCACCAAACCAAGAACCATCGTAACCTTCTTCATCACTCTTGACCTCCACTAATGTCCCATCCCTAAATATTTGTTGCATTTTATCTCCAGCCTTTCCTACAGGATCGGGTTTTTTCAGTCTGCATTTTATCTTCAACATTATCTTTCTCGATTTCACCCCATCCCAGATATATTTCTCTGCAGTTCAAGCTATCACAAACTGAGTGTGCGTGTTAAACACCAAAAAAAATATCACGGACATACAGTAACAACACTTCAAATCATTACCACAACCCATGTTCAAAAAAACACTAACAAATACCTTAAAACAATCCTACGCGTCTCACGATTATATATATATATATATATAAAAAGCAAGAAAAAAGCACTCAACTTTAACCAAAACACAAAACAAAAAAAACAAAAGAAAACTGATTGTTGAAAAAACCTGATCAAGCAGAGGCGGGATCCAAGACCCTTCATCCCATTCACGATGAAGCCTTAAATTACATTGTTCAGAAACAATCCCTTCGCTACATTCACCATCAAAACCAACAGCATACCTAGAATTCTCTAAAATATCCTTAACAGTCCCTTTATGCGACCCATTATCACAGTAAACATCAACTTTCTCGTTCACTTTAAAGGGCTCGTTGTTTCCTCTTGGAAGGGTTTGGCCTTACAAACCCCAAATCAACAAATTCACTGAGGCGTTTTGGACCTTTTGAATTTGATTCAATCATCAAGGTTTGGTACTCAATAAAGACTTGATTTTTATTTGATTTAACTGTAGCGGGATAGTAAGTTGAAGTGCTGGGACCATTTTCTCTTTTAAGGACCTCAACTCGATCTCCTTTGTTAAAAAGGGCATGGGAAAGATGTGACATTTTGGTTTTCAATTAGCTAAAGTTTGGAATTTTAAGATTTAGAAAGTGGATTTTGGAGTATTAAGGGAAAAAGAAAAACCCCTGTGAGATAGAAAGTGGAGATAGGGAAGGTGATCATGGGAGCTATATCTGTGATACGAGGTTGACAAAGATGCCTTGTTTAGAATGATGTTTAACTCCCTCTTTCTTTTTTTTCAGTGTAATCTTTGTGGATGACAAGGGATGGCAAAATATGTTCAAGTCTCTTGTGTTCTTGTGAGGTTTGATTTTGTTTATTTGCTTACGGATTTAATGTGTTTTTGTATTGTAATGTAAAGTGTTTTTGTAATTGTTTGACTTATCTTCTTTTTTTCTTAAAAAAAAGAGAGAATATTGTAGTAAGTAGTGGAGAACAAACTTGATAACTGGAGTTGTAGGTTAATTACGCTACATGGGATTTTTAGACGAATTAGAAACATGCATTAACTCATTCTTAATTATGAGCTTACCATTATTAAATGAAATAAATACTGGTAGGAGTAGCATTTCTCTCAAGTCTCGTCAGTACGAAGTTCATAGAAAGGTTCCGGCGGAGGGTTAGAGACGAGGCCGCTTCTTGTTCTTTTTTTTTTAAAAAAAAAAAAAATATATATATATACACAGAGAGTTAAAGCCTGTCCTTTTCTGGTGCATTTTTTGGACATTCATTTGTCGATTCATATTTTTTATATATATATTTCAAAAACTAAATAACGATGAAAATACACCTCGTGATTTAAAATCCAAGCTTGAAAAGTCAACTGTAAAATATAAAAAAATTAAAATAATATTTTTAGTTTTTTATTAAAAATAAATAAATGAATTGAATTAATAATCTCGGATCATTCAATTAATTTAGAAAAAGAAATAAAGTGAGTTGTTTTAATTTTATTACATATATCATAATTGATTTATTAGGATGAATTAAGTTAAATCGGATTAATCATGTTTTGATGAGGTTTTTTTAAATTAATTTTTAATTTAATTTTAAATAATATCTCGATTATAACTTACTCTTAACATGTTTGGTATTTTAAATATATAAAAAATCATAAGATTGAATATCCATTTTATAAAGGTTTTGTTGTTTTCAACAGTGCTGCATTTATAATTTTTTATTTTATTTTTAAAGTTGTGTTATTAATAACAATCTTAAGAAAATATACAAATTATATTTTTAAACAAAATTCTTATGTTAAATAATTAAGTACTTATTGTAGAATAAGAAAAAATTCTGCGTTGTGTTAAAAAATTATAGATCTTATTAAATAGTTACCGAATAATTAAATAATTTTTATGAAAGAAATGAATTTTTATTGTAGAATAAGAAAATACTTTATATCTATAACTCGAAGTAACTATAATTATAATATTTAAAAAAACCATAAAAAGACATGTGTGCTAAACAAGATTGATTCAAAATTCAACGATCCCACTTTATAACTTCGAACTTCGTGGGCTCCAAAAAAGACCTTTTCAACTCCCTTTTTAAGAGAACCCCAAAAGGTATAAGAAAGTCCGAGAGGGGCACTTTTCCCCCTTTTATAAATAGTTCTAATAGACATTCATGGTGATGGGAAAATAGTGTTATGGACAGAAATTAAGTGGATGGGGCAAAGAAATGGTGATGGCCTTACACTTTGAGCCATTGAATAGAATGAAGAACTATTTACGTGTAGGGAGAGGTTCACCGGACAGGAAAGAGTGGATAAGCGAGAGAGCCTCGCCGGGCTTGTTGAGAGGAACCAAGTGACCTGCCCCTCTCACAGTCACAAATGTCAATCCCTCGTACTCCACTATCCTTCCTCCAACCTGCAATACACACACACGACGGCGATGAAACCATGTCAGCGTTAACAACCTGTTCCTCGACTTGGAAAATCAAGTCTTATGTGCACGGCAGTAATCTTGAAAACATCAATCTCCAACTCTTTTAAGAAATCACTTCTGTTTTCTCCTACGCAGAGTCCAGTTTATTTGCCTATTCGGTGGAGTAATCATGTTTACCGAATTGGTGGACAATTGGGTCTCATTTAGAACTCACAGCACGGTATGCTCATCTAACGGTGTACCATTTTCTGGAAATCTGACCGGGCCATTAGATATGGTTGATTTAGCTCTATCATTACAAAAGTTCCAGCCTCATTTCTACCCGTAAAACTGGGGCAGATTATGGACTTAACCGAGCACTATGAGATAGGCTCGTTCAGCCCATCTACACCTCAGGTTAAAGGTCCAAAGTCCAACCCGCATAATTCAGTCCAGTTAGCGCATTAAAGAAGTGGGTTCCGCTAATAAATCTCTTCTTCTTTCTTTTTTTGTTTTTTTTTTCAGGTTTTTGAAAGAACCTTTCGATAAAATAAAGTAGGATAATATTATAGCACTTGATTGAAGGAAAGAAGCAAGGAAACGATGACAAGGCAAAAAGAACCTGATGGTTGTGAAACCAAGAACGCCAGGCAGATTTGAGAGGCAGTCCAAGAGCTTCAATACAATATCGTGACCCAATAACGGGTACTCTGCCATCTACGTCCCCACTGTTCCGAACAAAACACCAAACCCAAATCCAAATTAGTCCGTCTCAGTTTCACTGATCAACTAAAAAACAAGGCACAAAGCCACAAACACGAAAAAGGTCATCACGGGCTCGCTGGGTGTGTGTGAAATGTGAATAATTTGCAAGTTGCAACACGTGACCCCTCCTTCCAGTCTGAAAGTCAAAACCATGCTTTTGTCTTTGCTTGCTTTATTAATGGTCCCGGTATTATATTATTGGTCAGTTTTTGGAATCATATACTGCCATTCTAACAGGTCTATCCATCCTCAAGGAACGTTACAGAGTGGCTCTAGACTTTTACTACTGGAGGTAAGATCACAGCAACATGCATGGAGCGCCAGGCAGGAAGTACTAAAAAAAAATTTACACACTGAAACTCAGGTACTTTACCTGTATATCCAGATCTTGAGACCGCCCTTGATGAGCTTGGTGTAGATTGGGAGGACAGAGAACACAGTAAAATTGTATTTGTCCAGAATGAGAGCGCTGGAAAGAAAATAAGTGTTCCATTAGAAATATACCATATATAAGATTGCACTACAAAGAAAAATGTTTATCAATGAACAGATATCTGGTGTGTGACATGTTTACTTACTTGCAGACCCTCCATTTCCCTCTAGAATTTCCACTAATTTTTGCATGAAGGGATGATTGAACATCAGCCCTGTTAAAATACTCATCAGTGTATGTTGAATAACATGGGTCGTAACCTCCAGGGATTCTAGGCCTTCTTATCATGTAATTGTTCACCTGTAGCACCCACTTACATTCTTAATCTACCCTTTTTTTCAACGTATGGAATGGAACTTTTCTTTTCAAATTCAATGGAGATGACATTATTACCTTGGTGAGTGAATCATTGCTACCAACAGATGAAGATGTAGTGTTAATAAGACAAGTAGGGGCATATATGTTGTAGATATCAATTTCGTTGTATTTCTCGAACACTAAGTTCATGGCGTCATTGCAGTCACTAGACCAGTTGGAAACTGTGAAATCACATACTTGTTTGGCCTTGTCATAGATCTGGTCTGATATTACAGCATGGCTCCACGCATATTCTAGCAAGCCTTTGTAATCATAGTAGTCATTGGTTTCTGGATTTCCTACCTGCACAGGGGTTGCACGGACAAAGTTCATGAATTCCTTGAATCGAATAGTGGTCGTGGTAAATTTATACATGAAAAATCTTATAAATTAACTTGATGCAGCTATGGATCAAAGTACTGATATTGGGCCTAAGCTCTTACAATAAAACCCTTCAGATTGATCAGTGGATATTTAGTTTTATCCTTGTTTCTATCATAGACAAGCTCTGCCAGCTGAGGCACATAGTGGCCTGCAGATACCAAGAATGAACGTTAGAGAGAGGAGGGAGAACCCGGAGAAGGGGGGTTAGTTGACTAGGCAATCTCACCAGCATAACTCTCTCCTGAAATGAAGAAATCACGGCTTTTGTATTGGGGAAATCTTTGCAACCATTTCACCAAGAAAGTATAGGCATCCTCAGCTGGTGAAAAGACAAATTACCATCAATTACAGATAAACATAAAAAAATTATAAGAGTTTCACTTTTAAGAAAGATGCCTCACCCACAAAATTATCATCTAGTATGGTGAGATCAGATGAGGTGTTGGTGTAAGAGAACCCAACTCCAACTGGGGATTCAAGAAATAGTAAATTTGCTTCTGCAAGGAGAGCGTTTCAAAAAGTCAGCCTTGATCATCTTTTCTAGCATGGAACCTCCCAAATCCACCAATGCATTCAGATTTTTTATATGGGCAATTAAAGAAAACTAAGTGAAGTAATAGAAGTATATGCAGAAAGGACCTTTACTCCAAGCATATTCGTTGAAGTAAACGCCAGCGCCATCTTTAGAAACTCTTAGTGGACCTAACTCTGAAGCAGCACCATATCCAATAGATGAACAGCCGGGCCCTTCAAAAACACAAGCAATTTGAATAACATAAACGAGTGTATCAAAGGTATAGTATCTAAATTGCGTTTATATAAACATGTTGAATTGGAATTATTAAAAATAAATAAAATGTGACAGTACCTCCATTTAGCCACAGAAGGAGAGGCTTCTTGGATGTTTCAGATTGAGCTTCAAAGAACCAGTAAAAAAGGGCTCTCCCATGTTCTTTATTGACGGTGACATAACCTGAGAACTGTGAGATTGACGGGATAGAAGGTTGGCCCGGCAAATTAATTACTCTATCAGATTCCTGAGTTTCAGGGTTTGTTTCTAATGCTTTAATGCAAGGAATAACCAAGGAGCCAAGAAATAAATATATGCACAAGAGAGATAGGAAAGGTCTATCAATTAAAGCCATGGAGATCCCTTTTAGTTATCCTCTAAACATTTTCACATCATATATATGAAGTGCAGCGAGTATTTGACCACTCTTGTGTGAGTGCGTAGAGAGAGAGTCCAACATGTGCATCAGAAATTCTGATGGGTGCAATCAATTATTTGCAATCTTTTAACTTTTTCAACAGCCGTGATGGTCCTCTTTCCACTAGCTACAAGTGTCCCTGCTGGGACTGATTCGGATTTTTGTCGAGTAAACTCCAAACAGAGTCAGATGATATATACTGATACAACGTTAGGTGAAGGCGTGATTTGTATTGCAAATACAAATATAATTATATTATTAAATGAGTTAATAAGATATAATTTATATTATTTTTTAATATATTTTTAAAATGAAAATTTTTTAAATTTAAAACTGGCACAGATTCTAATAATACATCAAGAAATCTTCTCCTGTAAATGAGATTTTTTATATTATTATATAAGAAAGACACTGATGACTTTATAATGCATCGATAATTATCCACACATGGAAGTCTTAGCTTACACAAAGCAAGCAAAGTGGAAAAGGAGTGCAGTGCACAGCATATATACATCCTGGCTCCTGCACAATTGATGTTCCCAACAGTTGGAAGAAGAAGTAAGGATTAGATAACACATCTACACTTGAATTACAAACACAGCAGTGTCGTAGAACTATGCAACATTTTGTACTTATTCACGCAATAATACTCTTATTCAGGAATTTGCGATGTCTCATCTACCTACGAAAACAGTCAAGAGTCTAGACTGAACTTCCAATTACAAAAGTAGCCCTCGGGAAGTTTGAGCCATGTTATTCATTGCAGCATCTGGAAAAGTCAACGTTATTCATCAGAAGGAGAGCATTAGCATTTTTCACAACTGTCATTAGTTATGGACACTGCTAGAAGAACGAGTAAATAAGAAATGGCTTGTCAAAGGTCGAGAGCAGTTTGGAAACGTTGTGTTTGGTCCAATCTAGAAGTCTACCATCTGTTCGAGGCTTTAACAAATTTCGCAAAGGGGAGGGATGCTATTGTTCGATCACTCCAATACTAAACTCAAAATCTTTCGCAAGGAAGAACGATAATGAGAGAATTGGAAGCTCACTAAACTGACAATTTAACTGGCAGGATCTCGGACAAAACATGCATGGCAATGAAACGCCTATCTATGCATTTAAAAAGTATGACTCTTTGTTAAAACAATACTCTAATAAGGCCTCATAAGGTGTTGTTCTGAGTTGATTTACAAACTGCCATAAATGTGCTGGAGCATGTAAATTAGCAGATTTATAAGAGGAAGCGTGTGTACACGAGTTTGTTGAATAAGCAATCAGAAGCTTTATGTTAGAGGCTGGAGAATCAATTCAGTGTCATCCTTCCAATCTTTTCTTTTACTTTTGATCGAAAATGGTCGAAGAAAGCATCTTGACAGGCGGCTTAATGGGTCCTGGAGACCTTCCATCTCATAATGTCCAAATCGCCAATCTCTTTCAATATATGGCCGCTGTGTAGGTTGGTCAAGCCCTCCTGTTAATAGAAGATGACGTGTATACATTAATAGGAGGATATCACGCCCATATAGGAAAAGCTTAATAAAAATTCTAAGCTTAGAGGATAGAGAAAAAAGGAATCCAGGGCAAGTTGTGCCTAAAAGCATAGACATATCTAACATCTTGTTATTGCAGGGAATCAATTCCAGCTATAATGCGATGATGGGGAAACAAATTAGATTCAGGAAACAAGAGAATGTGACCTCTGTTTACCTGAAAACATTAAACCATATTTATTCACCGCCCGATAAAATGGCCTTGTTTTTTTCTCTTTAGCAGCTCTTTGGAGGTCATTCCATGCACGTGCCCGATCTTCGCGTGTGATCATCCCTGTAGATGCGACCTGATTTACAGCAAATTTAAGTATGATAAGGAAAGAATGTGAGGAGAGCACCAATGAATCAAAGGCAAACATGCAAAGTTTTCAACCTTGGAGAATAGATGATATGAAGGACGAGGAATCCTTGATAAATTGTTTTCACGATCAACTGCCACCAGTCCAAACTTGGGACCATATCCATCAGCCCACTCCCAATTGTCAGAAATAGTCCAGAATAAGTAACCAAGCACAGGGATGCCCTATGAATCAAACACAGGAATATCAAGCAAGCTCTTATCACATGGTTCTATGAAAAGCAACATAATTTCAACAACTGAAAAGTCAAGTTTAGAGTCTGGACCATGATCATGGCTGCATAAACAGCTAGTAAATGTTCCAAAATATATGGTCGACGAATCAGATCTGTCTCATCAGAAACGCCATTCTCCGTAATAATGTAAGGAACCTTTAGATGTTTGTACCTCTCATGGAATTGAATTAGCGTGCGATACAGGCCATCAGGATATACTCCACGTCCAGATTCACTATATTCATTGGTGTCTACTAATTTCAGGCCAGCACCACATACCACTTCCTGACCATTAGTTATACAAGTAAGAATGTTATTGTTCAAAGAATTAAAAGTTTAGAGGAGTATCAAACCTGTCCATAGTAGTTTATTCCAATAAAATCCAGCTTATTGGAGATACTATCCACATATGGGAAAAGGGTGAGGGAGTTGGCCACTGAAACAGCAGCAACATCAAACAACCCATATGGCCTCATGAATGATACATGGTGTGCTACCCCAACTATTGACTCTGATGAGGTGCTGCAGAATTAAAAAAAAAATGATTTAGAAAAGCAAGTAGCATTGTCAATAAATTAAGATAATTCGTCTGTTAGGTAGGCAAGGGCAAGTCAAGCCAAGAAGAACTTCGGACGGGATATAAAACATGATTGCAAAACAGCCAGCTAACCCAGAGTAACTGGGATAAAGGCATTGCTCAAATAATTTCTTAATGAACCACATATAACGTATGTGAGTGGTATATCTGAGTGCAACTTTGGAAATTCTTCAGACAAATATTCAGAAAGAGAGGAAAATAAAAAACCTCTTTCCATGGATATAGTCGTAGGCCTTTGAGTGTGCAATAGCTATCCAATGCATGGCCTGGTTGAAAACACCTGTTGGTAGAGCAGAAGTGGCAACTTCCAGCATATCAGGATGACCGCCTGGCCAAGCACCCGCACAATAAGTAAGCATGCAAAAGACATGAGGCTCATTAAATATCACCCAATAGTCCACAAGCTCTGATACACTGTCAACAATAAGCCTGCATTGATGGAGCACATTCAAGTGTTATTTACAAACTCAAGGAGCATATTCCATCATTTTGAGCCATGGCCATTAAACCAAACTGAGAGAATATTCAGAAACTTCTATATCTACAAGAATGTAATTTGAGCAAGAGTGCTCTTTGTTTGTTTTTGTTCTTGTTCATGTTTTTTTTTTTTTTAAAGAAGATAAAAGAGAATCAGAGTGGTCAAGGGTTTCAGTTAGTAACAAAAAAGAAGAAAATAATATGAACTGCAGAGTACAACATACTGGGTAGTCCACCACTTAATAGAATGCCAACCTGGTAAAATCCATAAAATAATCAACAGTTTTCTCCAGCTTCCATCCACCATATTCACCAGCCCATGGTGGCAATGAGTGATGGAACAGGGTCAACATCACCTTCATTCCATAAGAGCGAACTCTGGTGATGATCCACTTATATCGCTCCAATGCAGCAAAATTAACCTAAAAAAGAAGATTATGCAATTGAAATGTAAACTCATCCCCCAAAAAATTTAAGGGCCAGGATACTTTTTCTGGTATCTTATCATGCGAGAAAGGCTTCTTTTGACAACATTAAGTTCAAATTCTACACCACTAATTTCCTTGCTTATCCAAACATCAACAGGAAGCATTATAACACATCAAAAGCAATGTCTAGCATGAGCACTCGGCTTATAACTTACAGTCTCTTTAAGCCCATTGACAGGCTCCTCTGGCATGATTCTTGTCCAATCAATTCCCATTCGAAAGACACTAACACCAGTATCCTTTGCCAGCTTCAGCTCTGTATCAGGATCAGACCAAAATCTCAGCCTCTCTTCCCTAAAATCAATTGAACCTATCAATTAATCAAGTGAACAACCAATGATGCAAATTACAGATGGAATTACTGATTAGAAAAGTGTTAGCTACTGGAAGAAGAAAGATGGATATTGTTATTTCCTCTGCATGTCAATATAAAAAACAAAAACTAAAAAAAGCTCACTGCTCCAAAGTACTATAGAAGAAGGCTTACGGGTGGGGAACATTGTGCCATGCAGCTACATTGTGATGACACTCTTCGTTTGTCGTAGGCAGTTCATCTTCTGCATGCTTTTCAAACCCTCTGATCATGGCTTCCATAGCTACTTTGAGAGGCTTCCTCTTCTTCATATCCACCTTATTCACATCTTTATTAGACACAGAAGCTGGCTGAGATCCACCATCACCAGCAGCCGAACCGATCAGCGCATCTGCTGTTTCCATGCCCTGGTCTGGCTGTGATTTGTCACAAGGATTTTCTTCTGCGAACTGAAGCCAAGAATCATTAAGCCTGTCCTCAACATGGGCCGGGGCGGTTGCCAATCCAAAGAAAAACTCATCTTCTCCTTCTGCCAAAAATCACAAAACAAACACTGGTATTACAAATCCATTCATCATATCCAGACTGATCAGATGCTCTTACAATCAACAAGTCCCCTTAATTCCAATCCCATACCAGCAAGAAGAGTAATCACACCCACCATTCCAGCAAATTCCGATTTATATGGAACAATTAAACATTCATCCCCCAATCATTGGGTCTTTTTCTCAACGCCAAAAGATTCCCAATGGATAATGCATGAAGTCTGATGATCATTTCAATCCTATGTACATGTTAGAGAACTCATATTCAACCCAAAAAAACTCGTCAAGCTTTGGGTGAGCTGAGCTAAATCACATCATAAGACTCGTTAAAGCAATGAGGGATTCTAAATTCATAACAATCTATATATAATAGATATAAAAGCGCGCGCGCTCAAAATATTTGATTCGACTAAATTCCGTTGTCAAGTTAATATTTTAAAATTGTATAAACTCTATCCATATTACGATAAACTAAAATTAACGAACTTTTTTATTGCTCCATTTTCTTAAAATAAAAGGTGCTAAAATAAGTAATTAAAAAAAAATTGTAAAAATCAGCGCTCTTTATTTTTTGTGCAATTTCAGTGCAATCTTCACTCGCCATCTATATTTGCTTGAATCACAACAACGAGCTCTCCTTCACTTCACTTCATCACGAACTTACAAAAAAAAAAAACCAAAAACAAAAGCTACAAATGATACACGAAAACAATAAAATCGGTAATTATCTAGGGATTGGAAAGTTGAGAAATTCTAAAGATAATTGGCAAAACTTACCGTTTAAATTGAAAGACGCAAGAATCTCAGCTGACTCGTCGATAGGTGACTTGAAAGGTTTGAGGTTCTTCTTCCGGTAAAGCGAGAAAGAGAAGACGTTGGCGGCGACGGTGACTGTCGCTAGAACTCCGGCGAGTTTTGCCGCAGATATAAAGAGAGCGAAAATTGGCATTCTCGGAAAAAAAAAATAGCCGACAGAGAGAGCGCTTGATTTCTAGTTGTAACTTGTAGAAGCTTTGGTGATGCTAGTCCCGAGAGATGTATACGTGACACTTGTGTGCATGCTGAAACCAAATGGTCCAGCCCTGTCGTATTGCTTTTTTTTCTTCTTTTTTTTTTTTTCTTGCTATTACAATCAACTCAGTCCTCCTTTTAAAAAAATATCTATACCATATATACTGTGCGTGCATTAGGGCTACCGTAGCTAGTCCTTCACTGTTAAATACCAAATATCTGAGATTACATCCGTTCTCAAATAAATGAAGACTTTTTTATTATTATTATCAGAGAAGAAGGTTTGCGTTCTTGATCTTGAGTATTGGGTTGGATATTAGTATTATTAATGAAGGCTACCCTTGTGGTCGATAATTCAGTCATTTTTCTAGCTTTATCAGGAGACCCTGCGAATTATTATTAGCAAAAACTAAAAGAGATAGTCTTATAAAATACAATTTACTGTGATGATGTTAAATGCTTATCATGAGCTTATTATTGCCAAATCCCTTATAATTTATTAGCATATTTCGATTTTGGTTGAGGTCACAGCCATAACCGTTTTTTAATTTCTTAAGAAAGAAAAATAAAAACTTTATTAAGATGAAGTCGTGAAGGTGATTGCAGTAATTTCTTTATATTTTTGTGATTTAAATGGCCAAAA
>Ga0325410_1003243_pt1 | contig 18319 bp, 12 predicted proteins | sample PopdelMetagenome_16_FD_206182 | JGI IMG/M metagenome (GOLD analysis project Ga0325410, IMG submission 206182) | Populus deltoides microbial communities from Bellville, Georgia, United States - Xylem-PdIQD-R3 | ecosystem: Host-associated > Plants > Phyllosphere > Stem > Wood/Secondary xylem... | reverse complement strand
AGCATTAAATTCGAAGTATGAATAATAATATAATATAGCTTATCATTAATGACAACAACCTTTATAATTTATATTTAAATTTATCATTAAATTCATAATTGTTATAACATCCCTTTTAATTTTATAATCAAAAGTAAAAAAAACCTTCCAAATCACTTCCAAAAACATACATTCAACAACCGCACATGAAAACTAACAATTAGCCCTGTTAAAAGAGACCTAAACATTTAGGATTTTTACTATAGATCAACTCATTTATTGTGGATTGTGATAATACTATTGTTTTTTTGGTCGCTGAAGTTTTTTTTTTCTTTGATTTAATTTTTTAAAATTATGTTGATTTATTATCGGTTTCTATTTTCTATTTCAAATGGCTTCTTATTGGGTTGTCAAGAAAAGAATTTCATGCTCAATTAATGCTTGATTTGAAGAATAAAAAATCAATTTTATTGATTTAGAGTATTTAAAACTTTAGGGACTGCATTTAAAATTGAAATAAGGGTTATAGAACTTAACTAAATTAAAGATCAAGAATTGACTAACATGTGTATTATACGCATTAACGAGTGAAATAAATCGCCGTACTTGGAGGGCACGTCCAACATTCACTAAACCCTAATGATGCCCTTTCTTGATGCCAGCCGAATCGTCTCAATATCCTCTTCATGTAAAGGTGACATGTGCTCCAGTAGAAGATTCAATTTTGTCTTTGAACCCTTTTTTCATTTTTTTTCCTTCTCATTTCTCTTTTCTCTCTCCCCTCCTCAGTTTTTACATCCACTCTCTCAAAAAAAAATCAAAAGTGTGCTATCATTTAATTTCTTATGTCAATTTTGGTAAGATTCTTTGAATTTTTATTTTTTTTAATTCATATCATTGAATATTAGGTTAGTTCATTTATTTTTTAATGTCAAATTTGGTCCTTATTTTTTGAATTTTTTTTTATGATTTTATTTTTCAATATTGAGTTATTGAGAATTGAGTTTCGTAACCTTTTTTAATTTTCTTTCTATAGAGTTATCATGATATCATGACTCGAGTCGAGGATAGAGTAGGTTAACTTGAGTTGATTCAAATTTTTTTAGGTTATTTTTTAATTGAATTTGTTTTTCAATTTCATACTTCAACATTGGGTTGGTTGAGAATTGAGTTTTGTGATTCTTTTATTTTCTTTTCATGTGGTTATCTCGGTATCGTGACCCGGGTCGCAAGCTTGGCAAGTTAACCCGTGTTGACTTGGGTAATTTTCTCGGGTACTTTTTGTTTGTTGTTTTTTTTTTTTCAAATTCATCTATCAATACTGGGTTGGTTGAGATTTAAATTCGTGATATTTTTTATTTGCTTTTAATAGGCTTATTCCATTCTTATAAACCGAGTCATGGGTCCGAGCAGGCTGATCCAAGTCATAGATTTGATAGAATAACTCGAGTCGACTCAAATCTTTTATTTTTTCAATTTTATTCTCAACATTGGGTTGGATAGGCTATAAATTTAATTATTTTTCAAATATAATAAAATTTATTTTATATTTTATATTACTAAAATTGTTTGCATATAAAATATTATTCATATTTTTAATTTTATAATCATTTGTGAAAAGTAAAAAACTTGCCAAGGAAAACATAAAAACCATGTTTTTCTATAACTTTGGAGAACTACAAGACATGGATATATTTTGCGTCTTTTAATGAAAGACGTGAATGGGTGTCATGTTTTTAAGTCAAAGAAGTGAAATATATTGTCGTTTTCGATCGCACCATCATATTTCTCCAACAACTTTTATCTTCTATTAAATATTTGTCCAATTGTATTAGAAAGAAAAAAACATCCAATAATCTTCAATGGAGTGTGTATTAATCTTCAAAAAAATAAAATATTAAAAATCTATTTTTTTATTAAAAAAATTTTAAGACCGTCGAAACGTCAAATCATAACAATATTTTAAGAAAATCGTATAAACAACATGGTTTTTTTACTAACTTTGGGCATTAAAAATGTTCTAGCATGTGCAGACGGAGATGCTTTTAACACGTGGAGAGTAGATAGCTGGCACTCATAGTAAATTCGTAGAAGTGGTGTGTGGATGCAAAGATCCTTTCCAAAATAGTGAAGGGAAAAAGAGCAGTACCAGAACCGCTTTTCATTTCTCTCCCTACTCTTACCTGTACTGAGGCTCGACGCACCATGCAAGGCAGGGAGTGAGGAATGAGAGAGAGACAGAGAGGAGGAGGAGGAGGGAGGGCAGGGATGGTCCCAATATCCACGTGCAGGCAGAGCCTATGTAGGTTTGACAGAAAAATAGTAAAAGAAGTAATCTCTCTCCAATGCGTTTTCGAATCCTCATTGGCTCATAGGTTACGTAATCATACGGATGGATGCTGATATGTTTCTATCATTGTACTATGTAAGCTCTGATCCTTTCCCTTTGAATGGCTCAGTCCCCTCTTTTTTACCTACTTTTATTTATAATTATGACTGTTCTAGATTTTCACTTCTTAACACAATTTTTTTTTTAAATATCAATAAAATAATATGAGAAGTTGCATTATTCATAAATATCAGAATCAAGGCTGAACAATCGCAAGGAATCTATATATCTAATCGCTAAAACACTTAAAAGCTTGATATGATAGAAAACTCAAAATCAGGGCTCACTTGTTTTAAGGCACCAAAAATCACACTACTAAGATCAGGAGGAATACCATCTTTAACTCTATCAGTCATCAAGCACAAAACAAGAACTTTTTAATTCTTGGTTTTGTGGCTAAGAGAATACAAGAAAAATAAAAGTCACAGAAAAACTACGCGTGAAGCCCTGACACTCTCGGACCCGACTACGTGTGGAGCCTAAATGTTTGTGTGTATGACAAGATATTAGACCCAACACTCATGGGCTCGGCTACGTGTTGAACCTAAATACATGTGAATCTGGCGAGATGCTAGATCTAACCCTTTTTGAACTTGGCTACGCGCGGAGCGTAAATGCCTGTGAATCTGAAGAGATGTCAGACCCAAAGTTTTAGGGCTTAACTACGTGCTGAACTCAAACACTTGTGGATCTGTCAAGATACCAAACCTGACACTCTTGGGCCCGGCTACATTTTGAACCCAAACACATGTGAATCTGGCGAGATGCTAGATCTAACTCCTTTTGGGCTTGGCTACGCGCGGAGCATAAATGCCTGTGAATCTGAAGAGATGTCAGACCCAACACTTTAGGGCTCAGCTATGTGCTGAACTCAAACACTTGTGAGTCTGTCAACATGCCAAACCTGACACTCTTGGGCCCGGCTACGTGTGAAGCCCAAGTGTCTATGAGTATGACAAGATATCAGGCCCAACACTCTTGGGATCAGCTACGTGTTAAACCCAAACACATGTGGATCTGGCGAAATACCAGATTTAACCCCTTTTGGGCTTGGCTACGTGCGGAGCATAAATGCCTGTGAATCTGAAAAGATGTCAGACCCAATGCTTTAAGGCTCAACTACATGTTGAACTCAAATACTTGTAGGTCTGGCATGATGCTAGACCCAATCCCTTGAGGGTCTGGTAAGATGTCCGACCAAAAATCCCTCGGGTTCACACTAGCCCCAAGTGTACGTGGATCTGACACAATGATAAATATTAGGATAGTCATTTCCTTACACCTCTAGGTGTGTGAAAGTCCTCTAAGAACCGAATATATTTCAATCGACATTTATGCTACAAAAGAGTTATTCTCACCCAAATTAATCTTGCATACAAAATAAGGCATAAAAGTCTTTTATAGCTCTACTATTTGTTTGTCAACACCAAAGATGTCAAAAGGTAATTCCCATCAATATTAATGCTGTGTAAGAGATATTTTCATCAACATTAATGTTGATATAAGGGATTTTTTCCTTACTAAAACATTTGAAAGGAAAAAACTTTCGGCACCTTGAGAAAAAGGACATGGTTCATAGTGCAATGACTATAAATACTCTCCAAACCATCCAGGTAAACGATTTACAATCTTTATTCTTTTATCATATATTATCAAAGCATTTATCACAAAAGACTAAGAACAAAAATTCTTATTCTTAGAGTTTAATGCTTATTTCTTCATTTATTATAATCCTTTGCTATAAAGTCACTAAATTAATCATTAGAGGGTCTCAAACTCCCCAATAAAAGGGACTATTTTGCAGGAACTAAGACCGCAACCACCAATCTTTTACTCTTCTAGTTTCTAGAAATGAAATATTGACGTGAACGTGTGATCATCCATTATCCAAACACCCAAACCCTATTCCTAAGCTTATTAGATACCAGGAGATCATCAACAAGATAAATATAAATCACCAGCTCGGTTTTAACACATGGACTATCCAAGTACTATTTAATTCGGTTATAAACACACATATCCCACAACTCAACTCCATTAATCCACCTTAGCTTTGAATCACCAAAATCCAAATATATAATATACCAAGTTTCAGACTTTTACAATTTTAAGGATCTAATATTTTGATGGGAAGAATTCCAATGCATCACCAAAATGCATAACTACATATCTAGTGCAAAAACACCTTGATTTTCAATCAAAACATCAAATTGATTACTAAAATATTCAAAACCCATCTCTACACTAAAATTATAATGTGTATTTTTAAAATTTCTACTAACATCAAAGGCCAATATAAAAATAACATCATGCAAGTTCACATAGGCAGTTTAACACACACAAAAAACTCACAACATCATTCCTTTAACACACACATCTACGAATAACAACATGTAAGCAAGATGATACTTTCACATACATAGCTTGAAGATGCCTTAAAAGGTTTTTCTTTCTTTCACTCTCACATCTTTTTACTGTAAGTGCGAAGTTGTCTTTGGACAAAGAGTGTGCCCACTCTTGTTAGCAACCTCCCTCGGTGTCATTAGATTCGTTTCGTAAAGATCTTTCTGATTGTATCAGTGATGTCATAATTAAAGTTTTGATGTGCCTCTAAAGTCTTTTGTAATTTCCAAGGTCCCATTTAGTACTCATTTCATAACAACCCAAATTCAACAAAAACTCAAATTTTAATTTTGATTAATAAAGATAGAAGCAATAAAAACTCACATTCAACAAAAACCCAGCCCTATTCTCCATGTATTCATAAATCTAAAGAAGAAAACCAACATGAAAACGAGGGCATTGAGAAAAAAGTCTTTAAACGGGTCTTATTCTTCGTGTATTTATAAATAAAAACGAAACAATTTTAATTTTGACTGGTAAAGACAGAAAGCTTAATGACTTGAAGAAAAAAACCTAACTTAGTATCAGAGCACGATTTCTTTCAAAGATCAAGTCACGACTAGTAGAAACTTAAGGCCTCTAGTATAGAGGAGACCAAATAGGAAAGCATTATGGAACACATGAAGCAGATTGTAGCAAATGAAATGCCTAAACCTAACTCGAAATATCTTAAAAAAGATAAGTCAAAGCAATTGGCCCTTGCCAACCCTCTCTCATCTTGTTTTTTTTTCAGCATCACCGAGAATAATACAATTATCAAGTGTTAGATCTAAAATCAACCCTCCATTTTAAAAGAACCCTATATCAATCTTTAAATTTTTTTTAAAAAAAACCCTTTTAAAAAATCATCTTTGAGACCAAGTAGTTAACCCAGATCTAAATAAAGAGAGCTCATCTTTCTCTGATGTTTGATTCACGATCGAGGAGACAAGAAAAAAGAATTGTTATTGTCATAGAGAAAGAGAGATGAGAAATCAATTTCAATGAATAGTTTTCCATTATAATATACACGAGGGTATTTTGATTATTTCCTCAAATTAATTTTTTTGATCTAGCTAGTATGTAAATTTTAATTTTTCAAAACTCCATAGGTTAATGTAATTTCAACTAGCAATAATCTCCTCCCTCTTATTTTTATTTTTATATGACAGCAATAACTCTTTAAATTTTGTTACTCTTAGGGCCTATTTATTTCTGCTTTTCAAAAGCGTTTTTGACAAAATTTGAAAATTTTTTATTTTTTTATTAACTTCAAATTAATATGTTTTTAGTGTTTTCAAATTATTTTGATGTGCTGATGTCAAAAATGATTTTTAAAAAATAAAAAAATATCATTGACATGTATTTTAATACAAAGAGCTATTTAAAAAGCTACCATAATTATATTATTAAATATAATTTAAAAATGTATTTGATAGTATGGTTGCGGTTGCTTTTAATAGGAGAGTTTTGAGGAATTTTGATAAAGATAAAAGATTGATGAATAAGGAAAGGTGGGTTGTTTGTGCGAGGTCTTTGCTGACTCTCTGGGCGGTGACTAAAAAAGGGAATTTGAGTGTCCATCAATCACAAAAGAGACTAAAAAATAGTAGCCAGACAAAAATCTTTCTGGTTTGGCCATCACCCACAAACCTCAGGTTTTTACTGTTTAACAAGTTGTGTTCCTTTTTTGTCACCTTTATTTCTTTCCGGTTGCTCCTCGAGTACAGGCCACTCTGGGTATTTGCCAATTCGGTAAGATTTCCAAATCTCCCCTCCTTTTTTTTTCACCTCTCCCGTGCTATATGAATTGGAGAGCATGTCTTGTGGTTTGCCTTGCACATCTTCTTTGAGCAAATCAACCGCATCTTTACTTCTCTCAGTAAAAAACTTATTGGCTGTTTTTGGGTATTGCCTTTTATCCTCAGATTTCCTTAGCTGCTTCCTTTTCTGGCTTGTAGCATTCTCTTCATGATTAAATATCTCGTGGGTTTTTTTTGCCTATTCGGTAGGTTTCTCTCTCTTTCATTAAGGTTCTGTCTATTCCTTTGGCTTCTTGAAACCATTTTTCAATTGATTACTTCCCTAGCGTTTACTCTCTTGCATCCTTGAATCAATCCATCAAGAGTACTGTTGCTTCTTCAACAGGGTTGTCTGGTCGTTGCTTCCAAAGTCCAGATTTTTGTAGTTCTTCCTCCTCGTTACCTAGAAACTAGAAACCCTTTCATCTGGGTGGAGTCTATTTGGTAAGCTTAACTTTTCTCATTCCCTCTTTGAATCAAATCCTTTTTGCTTCACAAGCTCTATTTTTTTTTTGTTTTGAATTGAAGAAATCTGTAAACTAAGCCAAGTCTTTTCAATATGTATTGGTCTTCACATGCTTGAGAAGGTAAAGAGAAATGGTGAGAGGAAAGACTCAAATGAGGCGCATAGAGAACGCTACAAGCAGGCAAGTCACCTTCTCTAAGCGGAGAAATGGACTGCTGAAGAAGGCTTTTGAACTATCAGTTCTTTGTGATGCTGAGGTCGCCGTTATCGTCTTCTCTCCTAGAGGGAAGCTCTATGAATTTGGAAGCTCAAGGTATCATCTTTTGCACTACTTTTCAGCTTTCCTTCCATGGTTTATACATATATATATGTACAGTTAATTCATGTATCACTCTCTCTCTCTTTTTTTTATCAAACCACCCTCCTCTTTCCATGGAAGCTTTTGAGTTCCTGCATTGTTTTTCCTTTTCATTTTCATGTACCATGCTGGTATGGTTCCTGCACCCTAGGGTTCTATATGCAAGATCTCATTAGTGTGCCTCTCTCTCAGAAACAAACAAGTCAGACACGTGTACACATAGTAGCACAGACCTTGATCCTTGCAGGACTTTGGGATTCTCTTGTTATCCTCTACTACGATCCTAGTGATTCCTTTTCTCATACCTTTTCCTTTCTAATTATTTTTCTCTCTGGGATTTGAAGTTTTTGTGTACGATATAGAGGCATATAGAGTTAGTGAAAATCCGTATTATAAACTCTACTTCTCGTGCATATGGACCTCAAATAAATCTGAATTGTGCAGATAACGGTCTAGGCGCCCAACTCGGGGTTGAGTGTTTTGGTATACTTGTAGAGATAATATTATGACTGTAGGCTTTCCTGTTGATCAGATTTGGGTACAATTCCTAAGGAATAAAACACTTTAGCAGTTTCACTTCATTACTAACAAAGTGAACAGAGACTATGAGTTCGTAGATCAACTTGTACCCATATATCCTATAAGTTTTCAAGTTGCCAAAAACAAAAACATATATAGAAAAAAAAAACATCCAAAGGGGTATTATTTCGGTAATTAGATTAGCGGAACAAAGCCCATGCCAAGTTGAAAACTAATTATCGATTAGTCATAGAAAAAAGAAAAAAAAAATCATGCAATATTTATGATGCATGCAAACACCTGTTATATGTGGCAGGGTCTCTTGTCCATTAAAAAAACAGAAGATGTTAGGATCCCTTGTAATAACAATTCGTGATCTCTTATATACATGAAGTAGCATCACTTGGCAGTTCAAAACAAAGAGGTAGCATCCCTTACAGTAGTTGTTGACGGAAGAAACAGCGTATTTAGATTTTATAGTCAATAAGGTACTTCAATTCTTGAACCAACTTGGATGTATGTTGAAGTTAAGTTTTTCTAGTTTAGCTTGAAATAAACTATCTAGGGATTGTCGAGGAAATTTTTCAAGTGCAGTCTGTCTTAAGAAATTGACGGTATATGTCTCTCTAGTGTGCTTAGAGAAAGAAGGACCTGAGGGTACCATGGATAGACTTTTCGCAATAATAGTCTTAGAGGCTGCTCAAGTGCAAATTAATGTTCCTAATAAATGTGTACATGAACGTTTCAAAGTCTTTTGAAAGAAGATTAGCACGAGCTATTTCTACAGGAAAGGGAAGAAAAAGGGTTGATAATTAGATTCCGTTAGTTGTTTAGTAATTTTTTAATTGAATTTATTACTGGAGATTGGATAATATACCCTGGTTTCTGGTTTTAAGCCGTATTAATCTCTTTGATTTAATTGTATTAATCTCTTTGAAGTCGAATTAATAGATTAAAAACGTACAAGTTTGAATCGGACACTCCCTCCTGAAGAGAACCTAATATAATCTTGTTGCATGAAAACTATCCCCAAAAATACCTTGATCATCAAAAAAAGTATATTTTTTTTATTCATTTCAAATATATAGCAAGGGTACGGTTCTCTTAATCAACTGATGCTTTCACGTCCGTTGGTTTTCCTTTTAATTTTCTTGCTTGAAAGTATGTTTATGATTCCATAAAAGCGTTATCCTTTTTCTTTTTTCTTTAATTATTTAATTTCTTGTGTAAGTGCTCATAAGTCACACATCAAGTCCTATAGTCATATTGAGAATTTGGTTCGCATTCTATTTTTGCAAGGTTTTGCCAAAGTATCCACACTTATGGTAATGTAGTGAATTTAATTCCTAAGTTAGAATGTCATCTTAAAGTGATATTAAGTTCATGGAATCGGGGAAATAATATCGTAAGATTAATTATGAATATTTTTGTATTTGGTTTATTTCTGTTTGATTTCTTAAGGAATCTCACATTCAAAAAATGTCGCCTCCCCTAGTTTTCCTTCTATGGAATGGAATTGATTCCATCACTTAATTTATAGAATCCCACTCCTACAAGTACTATAAATTAGATTTAATATAATAATGAATATATGCTTATTATATATAATATATATTATGACAAAAATAATATGAACTTAATTTGTTTTTTTCATATGCCTCAATATAAAATGACAAATATCCAAATTTTAAAAATAATCAAGGAAAGAAGTACAATATAATTTTAAATCTCTTATATTTTAATTTTCTTAATATCACTGCGTGAGAGCTTTCATGATTTTTCATACAAATAAACTTTCAATTTCAAAAGACTGGATTTCATTATAACAACTGATCATGACTTGTAGTAAGGGTGTTATATAGTATCATGCTAGTTACCTTAAGAATTTGTAATAAAAACAAAGTTCATCACAAACATCGAAATACAAGAATATTGAATTCCAGAATCATTTCTCCAATCTCGTTTGATAAAGTCTGCAGTTTACTTTTTTCAAATTACCAAAACTTGTTTCTAGTTTTCTAAAAATTGGGCCTTGTTTTAAAAAATATACCTAAAGGAAAATTTGTCATTTAGAATTAGCATATGAAATATAAAAACATATTATTATTATTATTATTATTATTATTATTATTATTATTATTATTATTATGACGTAATAATAATTGTAACGAGGTGACAGTATGAGAAACTAAAGCCTAGGAATAATATGTTGAAGGAAATTACCTCATGACAAATAGAAGTGCGATATTGAAAAATCTTGATTTGCCAACAGACGCCTATTATTGAATTCACCCGACCCGATAGTATCCATTTTATTTTGAGAACATAACATCCAGTGCCAAAGTCACTGAATGGATAAGTCGTCAATCCCTAAAACGGACTATATACCGTACTTTATCTATTGGGTTACGGGCCGATGAGCATTTTCCAGAGGTTTGTATTGTATCAATCTACGCAATTCCTATTGAAGACATAGACTCGGGGGTGGTTCAAGGGCGGACGATTTCAAAGCAGACTCCCTCATTCGTTATTCATTAGATAAAGAAGATCACCAAGATTACGTGATCTGTGGCTGAACTTATTCCAATTCAATAAGAGATCTCGGATCGAATCGGTATATAAATATCGATTCGATCGGAGATCTCTTAAAAAATAATTTTCAATTAATATAATGTTGAATGATAAAATTAAAAGAAAATATTAATTTAAAAAATTATCAAAGTAAATTCAATAAAAAACAAGTAAAAAGACCCAAAATAACGTGAGTTATTTTGAAATTTTACAAAAAAATTCTTATAGAAAATAGATAAAAAAAACAGATCTTAATCATTAATAATGTAAATACTGAAAGATGAAACTGAAAAATATATGAGCTTAAAAAAAAAAAAACTAAGCAAACTCAGGTGAATCTTTAAAACCTAGACTAATATCTTAAATTCGCAACCCATGAAGAAACTCAATTCTTAACTAATTTAATATTGAATAAGAAAATCAGAAAAAATATAAAAATTAAAAATTAGCCATAGAAAATTCAATAAAGAACAATAAACAAAAATACCCGAAATAACCGGTTCATTTTTTAAATTAGTGAGAAATTCAACAAAAAAAAATAAAAAAATAACAGAGCCCAGTCTCTAATCAAATAAATGCTAAAGGACGAAATTGAAAAAATATAAGCTTAAAAAAAAAAAGAAAAACCAAGTAAACCCAGACGAATCTCCTAAACTTGAGTTAACTTCTAAAGCTCGCAATCCTTGAAATCCTCATTTAAGAAGCGTAGTTTTCAACTAATTTAATATTGAAGGATAAAATCGAGAAAAAAATGCCAATGTTAAAAAATTTCTATAGTAAAAAAATATATATAAAAAGAATGAATATCAAGTTTAATAAGAAAAATAAACTTAAAGAGAATGAAATTGTAAAAAAAGCCAATTTAAGAAAAGATCCCAGATAAAATAAATAGCAATCATAAGAATAAAGACCAAATTTGAAAGATAAAAAAAATAAAAGAGGGGTGAAATTGAAAAAAAATAATATAATTTTATAGATTATTAAAAAAGAAGAAATAGTAATAAAAAAGACAAGGATCAAATGTTAAGGAAAAAAGAAAAAGAAAAAAAAAGGTCATTGATGCCAAACCAAAGCTGTGTTAATTTGGCGCACGCATCGCCTCATCGCGAAGTGGACGTCAAGATCTTTTTAATGCCACTATGAAAGTTAGTGTTTGGTGACTGGATGGCTGGACAAGGGCGCGAGAGGGCCGCCCTCCTGCTAGTGTGGGTATGACACGCACCAATAACTTTTTTTAAAAAATAATATTTAATAAATACTTAAATACAAAACTTTCCCTTAGTCTCCTTAATATTAACCAAAAAACCATAGGGCAACCATGTAATTTTACCGTGTAAAAAAATAAAAAGACTAATCTACCCCTTTATAATTTGATAAAAAACAATTTTATCATGGTGAAAAAACTCCCTTGTTCCTAACACTTAATTCAAAAGTTTTTTTATTTAAGAATAATTTTGTTATTATACTATTATAATGAATAATATTACGAGTCTCGGTGGTGATGAAGTAACAAGGAGAATGGTAATAGCTAGTAACGGCAATCGTATAATCGATTATAATAGTACTAGTGGTAAAGAAGGTGGTGATGGTTAGGAATTGAGTCATTTAAAGAGGAGAATAGTCGTAATAGTGCATAGTAATTGTAGTTGTTGTGTAGTAGTGGTGCTGGTGTGAGGATGTTGGCATGTAGTAGCATGATTTCAAGGCAAAAAACCAAAAACCAAAACGTACTTTTTCTTAAAAAATTTAATTTGATTTTTAAAATTGTTAATTTTTTTTAAAAAAACCATCCTATCTCATTTTTTAAATAAAAAAACTAGAAATAAAAAATCATAATGATAGCAAGCAACAACTTGAATTTTAGAAGCTAAACTCGAAGCCATTAAGTTAATTGATGAAAAATTAAATCATAAATTTTATCTCAAATAAGATCAGCAGCAGTATAAAAACTAATTTGTTACGGTAATCCAAATAAACCACAAGATACCACAGCAAAGCGTATAAATGATTTTGCACTGAAATTTTCAAAGTAACAAATGATTTTATTCCTGTAAAAAAAACTGAACAGTCTTTGGCATACACCCATGATCATATCCAATTCAATATATAAAATGATTCCAAAACCTCTAAATCACATAGCAATGAATAAAAAAGTGATCAATAGTCTTAGTTTCCATACGAACATATACCACAAAATAACAATAAACATTATCATAAATAATAATTGTTTTGTAGACAAAAAAATCCCCTGGTTTAAAGGTTTTAAGTTGAATACAGGTGAGATGTATTTTTAGAATGGTAGAAGAACTACCAAGTATCATCGAGCCTCCCGTTGAAAAAAAGAGAAATTGAACAATGGAGGTCATCCTTCTTCAAGTATCCAAGTTATTATTTTCCTCCTAATAATTGCAAGAATCTATGCCTCGTCTATTTTTTTTGGAATAGTTTAGATTGATAGGCTTAATTTTGAGTTTGGGGTCAACTTTACTCATTATTATGTAACCAAATTTCTCAACAAGGCTGCCATGGAATTTTTAGCCATATTCAATGCCAGAGTAATATTATGTCTGAAAAAGAGATGTAAAAACTATTAAAGGCTTGATTTTTGCCCAGAGACCACATTATCTATATCCTTAAATCTGTGGACATTTTTCATTTCGCTCAAAACCGACCATCCTTCTTATAATAATTGTTTTTTTTTTTTAAAGATTTGTTGTTATTTTTTATTGGTTGATTTACCTTCTCTTTTTATTGGCTGGCTTTAACACAAAAAATTGATTAAGCATTGTTACTGTAGGAGATTTGTTAATGTCTCGAGACAGTAAGAGTTGGAACAATGATGACTTGTGTTTCCCTAACTAAATGTAATTAATCTAAGAGATTTTCTATGTATATACCCTTCAAACTTACCCTAGTATGAGTATTCTGTATATCTTTTTTCGTCTTTTTCTAAATAAAAATTTGAGATTGTGTTTCTTTTTCATGTTTAAAACATGCAATAAAAAAGAATATGTCTATTTGTTGGAGTTCGATGATCGATCTTTCCACGACCATTGGATTTTAGACTCTGTATTTTTATAATCTAGAGTTTCCCTGTTTTCTTGATACCGTTGTTCTTCAGCCCTTGAGGAAAACCTTCTAACTCCGCCACTGGCTGGCCATAGTTAGAAGCAATACGCATATGTTTTGTTCAGTAGTTGGATCTGTAGAGAGGAGCACTCATTTATTTCGTTTTCATGTTGTTTTGTATAAAAATGCAATATGTATTCATAGCGTTGTTATTGGACTTCAGCGTGCAGGAGACAATTGAACGTTATCAGAGGCATGTGAATGAAAGCAACACAAACAAGCAGGCAAGCGAACAGAACATGGAGGTTATCCTTCCTTTCTCTTCTATCAAACCAGTGATTCTAAGCTTCAGTTTCTATGAAAACCTGCAGATTGTTTTTTATTTATTAAACTGCGAGTCATAAGTGATCTAAACACTCTAAAGAGGCAAGTATATATAAAAAATAACAGTGCGAGGAATCCATTATTACATGCACTAGGATACATGGCCCCATGTAAAGGATATTACTACATCTTGCAGATTCTTTGGTATTTGGTATCTAGTAATAAATAGACAGTGTTATATCTTGCCTTCTTCTTGCCCCTTGTCAAATAAGCAACCAAAGTGATATGAACTTGTCTTGTTCAAAAATGGACTTCTGCATTTTTGAGATAAGAGTTCATTGCATAGAAGAATCTCTAAAAAGGGATATGTATCTTATTGGTTTTGGTTCTATGATGCTTGCATAGATTTATCCGTTTAGGCATCTTTCAGTGTCAGTCAGCATTTGCACGTTTCTGAACAAAAATATTTAACATCGATTCCTTTCCCTTTTCTTCTGCTTTTAGTCTCTTTGGTTGCCAACAAAAACTTTTGGTTTTTAATTTTCTCATGTATATAAATTTGGAATGGCAGCAACTGAAGGGTGAAGCAGCTAGCATGATAAAGAAGATAGAGATTCTTGAAGTTTCAAAACGGTTCAAAGGACTAGTTTAAACCTTTTGTGCTTATAGTATATAGTTTGATGAATTGATTGACTGTTGGAATTAAATATTATACGTAAATATTTGAAAATTAATTTTAAAATGCTTCAGAAAGCTACTGGGAGAATGTTTGGGATCGTGCACTATTGAAGAACTGCAACAAATCGAACAACAGTTAGAGAGGAGTGTAGGCACCATCCGAGCTAGAAAGGTTTGGCCATAAACATCATTACCACTTCTTTGCTTCAAGTCTTATTCAGCTGATAACCTAGCTAACATTCTCGTTCTTTGCCTATGCTCAGAATCAGGTTTTCAGAGAACAGATTGAGCAACTAAAACAAAAGGTATATAATCACTTCATTTTTATGCCAAGAACTAGTGAAAAAAGAATTCAAAGGCTGTGGAGAAGTTGAATTTCTGTGAATCCAAATTATGTTTCAGTAAGGGTACTTGGCATCTTTTCTTCTCTTCCCCGAAGAATTCCTTGCAAACATATATGGTGACGTAGTAAATAAGATTTTTTGAAGAGTGTTCGGCAAATTGCTAACTTTATGTTCCATGTCCTATTCGTATGTTTCAGGAGAAGCAACTGACAGCTGAAAATGCAAGGCTGTCTAACAAGGTGAAAAAATTTATACTTGTAGTCGCTACTATATTTTTTGGCCATGAACTTCAATTATTTCTCATTTTGCTGTCATCGTCATCAGCAGTTGCATGTCTTATTACCCTTTCTCGGTAGCTTTAACTAAGCCGTTATCTCTAATCTTGTTGTTGTTGGGCTATATTGGTTTCGATGTTGAATGCATATCTAATTATTTCTAACAATTCTAGGATGGAGAAGAATTTGAACTTCATGGAAGTTTTGAAAAAATTCGATTTGCTGGCATAACCTTACTCTTTTATCATGGAATTTCATTTATGAGAGACTACGTTCTTGCCTGGACCTATGACCATCCTCCACATGAAAATGATTTGGAAAATCTCACTTTGAGAAACAAGCTCCTTTATGAAAAAAAAAACAAGAGGAGTCAAATTGTATTCGTCACATTTCCATCAATTCAACCCAATTGGATTGAATTATAAATAATAAAGTGTTTACCTACAGCGTAAACTCGTCATACTTTGTTTACAATTTAGTCCCAATTAATTTGAATCGACAACTTGTAACAAATACAGGTAAATTCTACGAAATTTTTTCCTCCGGAAATTGTTTGCCAAATTAATTAGCACAAACTCAGGGGTTTCATTGGGGGGGTTGATCTTCTTTTTCAAAGTATTTATAAACAACAAACTTGTTTATATAGCAATATATATATAATTTTTCCTTTTCAGTCTGGCGTCCAGCCATGGCGAGTACTCCCAAGGGAACACACAGAGAATTTACCCTGTGAAGAACAGAGAGATAGCAGTTCAATTTCGGATGTGGAGACCGAATTGTTCATTGGACTACCAGAAACAAGAACAAGGCGCCTCCCTCTACGAAACTAGTGGTGAACGCCATCTTATTGTGAGACCAACCTATTCTCATATTCATAAATATTCTTAGACTTTAACTTTATTGCATTTGCGCAAGCAACAACCACGGCAATATTATTATTCTAAGAGCAATTTATATGCTGTCTGTTAAAAAAGCTAGCAGCCTACCATGAAGGAGATTAACTAAAATTGTATACTGATATATATATTTATTGCATATCATTAGACTTCCTCTGTGCATTTATCTGCCGCCGATTTTCTTCAAATGTGTTCGCTAATGGGTGTAGATGCCCATTAGACATCATGATCATTATTGTGTCTGCATTTTGTTCAGACATATTCGGTTACTTGATGGGATGATGATACTCATCCCTCAGGCACTTCATTCTTGTAGTAATTAACATTTGATTCTGGGCATTTTAGGACACTATTAAATCATTTTGTTAACAGAACCAGTACGAGGAATAGGAAATATATAGATGTAGTTCCTCAAGGGAGGATTGTCCAGCATGAAATTAAAAAAACAAATTGTGCATATAAACTAAAACACACCCGTACGCATGCGCCAACATATACGATCGAATTCTATAGCTTTCTTGACAAGTTATGGGAACCAAAGTTACTCTACCTACGACATGGCAATGGCTAACATGTGTGCCATGCTTGCATAAACAATATTGGAGTGTGTGAATTTTGTTAAAAGTAATTTTTTCTTGAAAATGTATTAAAATAATTTTTTTTTCAAATTCTTTTTATTTTGTATATCTATACGTCAAAATAATCCCGAAAACACTAAAACCTTTCCATGACAAATGTATTTTCGAAACGCAACATGCAGGGTGGGTTTGGAAAATTTCAAACTGGTGTGTTAATGTTTGCATTTAGAACCAATTGGAAGGGTTTAAGTTCTTCAAAACAGCCTACTTGTAAGTTTTAACCAACTTCTATAAAAATTTTACAGTTAGATCTAGGTCTGCAGCAAAGATATTCTGTCTTCCACCCACACAAAGGAATCACCAGCACCAGTTGTATGAACAGCATGGACTTTAATACCAGAAACCTTGCCCTTGAATTCCAGCTTGAAGTTCAGAAAAGAAGTAATTAATTAGTTCGTGCAGCTAGGCATAAAGAGAAGGAACTGAATGTCGTTCTGCTTTGACTAAACATGTGAAATTAATTTACACGGTCTCCTGAAGCAAAAGTAAACACCCCGCTGGCATTCTTTCCGAGAATCAAGAGTTTTAGACCAAATGAGAGCGTAAATTATCCTTAACATCGGCATAAATTCTAACCTTTGTATAGTATCTGCAGCCATCTGCGCCTTCAGTGACAAGCAAAGCCTAAAATTGGGGTGGAAAAACTTCTCTAACACTACATTGTCGTCCTGCGGATCAGCACCTCCAGTCAAGAATTCAATTTCCTCCTCTCACTTATCTGCAAATTTAAATGAGCACGGTTCCACTATATTATTCACTTTCATGATATGAAAGATGATATTTCATATCGAAATCTCAATTTGTTCAAACATGCACGTTTATAATGTCAGCTTCATTCCATATGCTCACGATTCCTTTCCGCAGCTTCTTCAGATGGCCATAGTGGCAGTCTCAAATTTGGGTCATAACAGAGGAGACAACCAGCCTTCTTATTAGCAATGTCCAAGGCAGCAAGATGAGATGACTTCCAAGGCTCCTCAATCAAACTAATAGATACATAGTGAAATATTTTTCCCTGCAAAACAATTTAAGAAAGAGCAAATGGTTTATCAACTTATACAGGCTAACAGCCTATAGCAGCAGACCTGCAAGATACTGAAGTGATAAATTGTGACCCTTAGGTTTAAGCAACATGCCAAAATCAACATAACAATTTAAGAAAGATTGACAACAAAAGCTTGTCTAAAATCCCAGAACAGTTACTAGATCAACGATCTTGAAAATTCCTGTTTCCAATATGCTTCTACAAGGAATGTGAACACCTTTTGTTTTTTTAATCAAGTTCTGTTCTTGAACAACCATATCAGCACTGTGGTTGCGGAAAACATGAATTCACGCTCACCTTCAGCTCTCAGCTTCACGATTGCCAGTGCAGTCCTTGCATTCGGATCAAAACGCATGCCAGAGTTGTCAACACTATTTTGTTTCAAAACATCAGCCAGCATGAAGCCAAATTCGTCATCACCAACCTGAGAAGCAGATGGCTGAGAACTTGGTGCTTAAATATATTGAAAACAAGAAGGATTTAAAAGGCCACGGTAAATGAAAAGAAGAAAATCAAACTCATTGAATAATTAGTGAAACGGATGATACGTCAGACAATTTCAATTAAAATTTCGACTCCTAATT
>Ga0325410_1003239_pt1 | contig 18331 bp, 9 predicted proteins | sample PopdelMetagenome_16_FD_206182 | JGI IMG/M metagenome (GOLD analysis project Ga0325410, IMG submission 206182) | Populus deltoides microbial communities from Bellville, Georgia, United States - Xylem-PdIQD-R3 | ecosystem: Host-associated > Plants > Phyllosphere > Stem > Wood/Secondary xylem... | reverse complement strand
ACAAGAACATAAAGAAGATTGTCCAGAAAATGGTGGTCACATATAAAGATTGGCAGGAATGGCTTCCTTATGCTCTACATGCATATCGAACAGCAATAAGGACGTCAACGGGGGCTACACCTTATTCATTAGTTTACGGAATGGAGGCAGTAATGCCTTTAGAAGTAGAGATTCCTTCTCTAAGGGTTCTCATGGAATCTGAGCTAGAAGAGGCTAAATGGGTTGAGATACGATACGAACAGCTAAATATGATCAGTGAGAAGAGATTAGCTGCAATTTGTCACCACCAACTGTATCAAAACAGGATAGCAAGAGCCTATGACAGAAAAGTTCGACCAAGAGAGTTTAAAGAAGGAGATCTTGTATTGAGAAAAATCCTATTACTACCTAGTGAGAATCATAGCAAGTGGGCACCCAATTATGAAGGTCCATATGTAGTAAAGAAGGCATTCTCTGGAGGAGCATTGATACAGACAGGAATGGATGGAGAAGATTTGAGTAGGGCGCCAGTGAATTCCGATTCTGTGAAGAAATATTATCCATGATTGTATAAGTTCTCATCAAATCAATAAAAGTTTTGCCAAGAAATTCACTTTGCATATCTTTTCTCTCTCTCATAAATGTTTATTGATATCAAAGAATCAGTAAATACACTCTTGAAGCCTTGCATGATCTCATAGATTCAATTCATTACTTTTACCAAAATCAGTTTCCCTATTTGAGTTTTGAAAAATTGATATGGTATTTTGATTTCAAAAGTAATTTGATGTTTATTCAAAAATGATTTTTGACATTCTACCTGTAGAATGACAAGTGAATCAAGCAACTCCTTTATAGAGGTGACCAAACTCTGAAAAAAAAAAGGAAATGAATAAATACCCTTACCCCATGACTCTTGAATCATGTGTTTTTAAATGTATGAATAATGGTATGTAGTGAACTTGTTGCTCATAACTCATGAAATGCATCTTTGTAAAGACTAAACCATCACACTGGATGAGGTCAAAGTTTATTGATCATAGTTGCTTGCGCTTGACATGAGGAAAGGCCATCTTTGTTATTCCTTTCATGTTCTAAAATAAGTACATCCCTTGCGATCCCTTTTTGAGCCTGAATAATTTTTTCTTTCATAAAAAAATCCTGACTAGGATCACATCCCACACTGGGGGCAAGTGAAATTTCAATAATCAAGAAAGATGATAAAGCCACGAGAAAGCCAAAAGTCAAAAGAGCCTAAGAAATTCAAATGCTAGGGGGCATGCCCAAACCACAAGAAAACGTGATATCCAAGATAAAGTGAGTATGCTCTAGCAAGGCAATGAAAAAAGAAAAAGGGCAAATCAAAGAAGAGCGGCAAAAGAAAATATGAATGACGGCAAGAGTCAAACTGTTGATAGTGATCCTCAGTCTTTGAAACCCTAAAACACTCTTTGAGCCTTATGAATCCTTTTCTTTCATAGCCAAAAACCACAGCCTACGTTACATGCCTGTAGAAGTCCTTTCTAATCAAGCAAGCAAGCAACCTGGAACAATAAACAATGCTCTCAAAATCCAAAGAATAGTTTTTCATGAAATTCATGGCATCAAGAATAAACTACTCATTATTATTCATGCTGATAAAAATAAAAATTAAAAAAAAGAGATGTTTTTCTCATACAAAACCTCGAGTTTTTTTTTCGAGCCCTTCACTTTGAAACAAAAGGTCATCTCATGATGTATTTTTACCGAAGACCTCATTGCCAAACACAAGAGCATATAATCTCTTTTCCAAGAAAGAAAATAACCAAGGAGTTGCAAGATTTCAAAAGCAAATTGTTTTAGACCCACATCAAAATAATTTTTGTTTTCAAAATGCAAGATCAAGATTTCAAGATTCATTCTAGACCCATATTCATTTACCAAATTGAAAATGAGAGAAATGAGAGAATGGCCTCTTAAAACCATTATTTGTCTAAGTAGCTGACAGAGCACACTTGGGGGCAATGACCAATACAAGGGGGCAATATTATGTTGAGACGAGGGGTAATGAATGATCCTCTCAAATTATTTGATGAGTCAGAAAATCTTTAGCAAGCAAGTGGGTCACGATGGGCACCACAAAGGCTGAGTTGTGCAAACAAATATGGAAATAGACTTACATGGGCTAACTCGAATGGGCTAGAAGACAAGCGACGAAGATGACCCAAATCAGAGATAGCAAGTCCTCATCAGTCAAGTAACAAAAAGACTGTGAAGAAATGGGGGCCTATATTTCAACTAAGGTAAAGATGCATGCATATCATCTAAATTTTGAGACATTGGACAATGAGTTTTGCAAATTTCATTAGAGAAAATTCCAACAGAATTCATCAAGTGGAAGGCCAACTTGAAATGGCGAACATTGAAATTGCTTTAGAAAAATTATCACTTTTGAGAATTTTTCAACCTGAGCAAGCCGCCCATGAGAATTAGGCCACCAAAAAAAAAATCACTATGTTTTTTTTCACCACCTTTTAGTTTCCACTCCTAAGGTAGTGCATTTTCTATCCTACCCCCATTCGAGCGCGCCTTCGAGCCCTCGTCTTATTTATTTTCGAGTGCGCCTTTGAGCCCTCGACCATCAAAGGTAGTGCATTTTCTATCCTACCTCCATTCGAGCGCGCCTTCGAGCCCTCGTCTTATTTATTTTCGAGCGCGCCTTTGAGCCCTCGACCATCATAGGTAGTGCATTTCCTATCCTACCTCCATTCGAGCGCGCCTTCGAGCCCTCGTCTTGTTTCTTTTTCGAGCGCGCCTTTGAGCCCTCGACCATCAAAGGTAGTGCATTTTCTATCCTACCTCCATTCGAGCACGCCTTCGAGCCCTCGTCTTATTTATTTTCGAGCGCGCCTTTGAGCCCTCGACCATCAAAGGTAGTGCATTTTCTATCCTACCTCCATTCGAGTGCGCCTTCGAGCCCTCGTCTTATTTATTTTCGAGCGCGCCTTTGAGCTCTCGACCATCATAGGTAGTGCATTTCCTATCCTACATCCATTCGAGCGCGCCTTCGAGCCCTCATCTTATTTCTTTTCGAGCGCGCCGTTGAGCCCTCGACCATCAAAGGTAGTGCATTTTCTATCCTACCTCCATTCGAGCGCACCTTCGAGCCCTCGTCTTATTTATTTTCGAGCGCGCCTTTGAGCCCTCGACCATCATAGGTAGTGCATTTCCTATCCTACCTCCATTCGAGCGCGCCTTTGAGCCCTCGTCTTGTTTCTTTTTCGAGCGCGCCTTTGAGCCCTCGACCATCAAAGGTAGTGCATTTTCTATCCTACCTCCATTCGAGCACGCCTTCGAGCCCTCGTCTTATTTATTTTCAAGCGCGCCTTTGAGCCCTTGACCATCAAAGGTAGTGCATTTTCTATCCTACCTCCATTCGAGTGCGCCTTCGAGCCCTCGTCTTATTTGTTTTCGAGCGCGCCTTTGAGCCCTCGACCATCATAGGTAGTGCATTTTCTATCCTACCTCCATTCGAGCGCGCCTTCGAGCCCTCGTTTTATTTATTTTCGAGCGTGCCTTTGAGCCCTCGACCATCAAAGGTAGTGCATTTCCTATCCTACCACCTTTTGAGTGTGCCTTCGAGCCCTCTTTTCTTTTCGAGCGTGCCTTCGAGCCCTCGACCATCAAAGGTAGTGTATCTTCTATCCTACCTCCTTGTGAGTGCGCCTTCGAGCCCTCACCTCATTTCTTTTCGAGTGCGCCTTTGAGCCCTCGACCATTAAAGGTAGTGCATCTTCTATCCTACCTCCTTTTAGATGCGCCTTCGAGCCCTCGCCTCATTTCTTTTCGAGTGCGCCTTCGAGCCCTCGACCATCAAAGGTAGTGCATTTTCTATCCTACCTCCTTTTGAGTGCGCCTTCGAGCCCTCGCCTCATTTCTTTTCAAGTGCGCCTTCGAGCCCTCGATCATCAAAGGTAGTGCATCTTCTATCCTACCTCCTGTTGAGTGCGCTTTCGAGCCCTCGACCATCAAAGGTAGTGCATCTCCTATCCTACCTCCTTTTGAGTACGCCTTCGAGCCTTCGACCATCAAAGGTAGTGCATCTTCTATCCTACCTCCTGTTGAGTGCGCCTTCGAGCCTTCGACCATCAAAGGTAGTGCATCTTCTATCCTACCTCCGTTTTGAGTGCGCATTCGAGCCCTCGACCATCAAAGGTAGTGCATCTTCTATCCTACCTCCTGTTGAGTGCGCCTTCGACCATCAAAGGTAGTGCATCTTCTATCCTACCTCCATTTTGAGTGCGCATTCGAGCTCTCGACCATCATAGGTAGTGCATTTTCTATCCTACCTCCTTTTGAGTGCGTCTTCGAGCCCTCACCTCATTTCTTTTTGAGCGCGCCTTCGAGCCCTTGACCATCAAAGGTAGTGCATTTTCTATCCTACCTCCTTTTGGGTGGGCCTTCGAGCCTTCGCCTCATTTCTTTTCGAGTGCGCTTTCGAGCCCTCGACCATCAAAGGTAGTGCATTTTCTATCCTACCTCCTTTTAAGTGCGCCTTCGAGCCCTCACCTCATTTCTTTTCGAGTGCGTCTTCGAGCCCTTGACCATCAAAGGTAGTGCATTTTCTATCCTACCTCCTTTCGAGTGCGCCTTCGAACCCTCGACCATCAAAGGTAGTGCGTTTCCTACCCTACCTCTTTTCGAGCGCGTCTTCGAGCCCTCGACCATCAAAGGTAGTGCATTTCCTATCCTATCTCCTTTTGAGTGCGCCTTCGAGCCCTCATTTCCTTCAAGCTTCCATCTATTGAATAATGCGCCTTCGAGCCCTATCATGTCTTAAAAAAAATCCTTGTATTTTTCCACTGGGCAGGTAACCCATTACAATGTGACCAACTAGGCCGGTAACTCATTACAATGTGACCATCTGGGCAGGTAACCCATTACAATGTGACCATCTGAAAAATCCTCGTATTTTTCCACTGGGCAGGTAACCCATTACAATGTGACCATCTGGACAGGTAACCCATTACAATGTGACCATCTGGGCAGGTAATCCATTACAATATGACCAACTGGGTAGGTAACCCATTACAATGTGACCATCTGGGTCGGCAACCCATTACGATATACCATCCACTGGGCAGGTAACCCATTACAATGTGACCAACTAGGCCGGTAACCCATTACAATGTGACCATCTGGGCAGGTAACCCATTACAATGTGACCAACTGGGTCGGTAACCCATTACAATATACCATCCTGTACTGGGCAGGTAACCCATTACAATGTGACCATTTAGGTCGGTAACCCATTACAATATACCATCCTATACTGGGCAGGTAACCCATTACAATGTGACCATCTGGGCCGGTAACCCATTACAATATACCATCACAAAAAAAAATTCTCGTCTTTTTCAATCATTAGGCAGGTCGCTTGGAACAATTAGACCACTCGTGAAATTCTTCGCGTTTCTTTTATCATTGGGCAGGTTACCTAAAACAATTTGATCAATTTCAAAAAAAAAAGAAAAAGAAAAAAGAAAAAGGGTTGTCTCCCAAATGACTTTTTCTTGATTTCTACATCTTTCTGTAAAGATTATGTGTCAATCTACTGTTTTCAAAACTAAAAAAAAAAGAAAAAATTCTTTCTGTATCTACTTTTCTTTATAAATTTACCACACAAAGTTAAAGAAAATAAAATTTTTCAATATGTTTGCATCGTAAATATTATAAAGAGGGGGCAACTGTCATAACCCAATTTTTGAACAAATAATACAAAATGAATGGATAAAAAATATATTTAAGAATAGGGTTAAAACAACACAAATTCAAAATTCATGGATGAAATTATCAAATTTGAAAGTAAATTGATCAGAAATTAAAGAATTAATAAGTTTGAAAATTTAGTTAAAATTTGGATTAATTTAATTAATAAAATTAAAAGAATTAATAAGTTTGTGAACTTAATTAAACTTTGATTTAATTAATTAAATAAATTCAGGGATTTAATTGAAATTAATCCAATGGTAAAATTAAAAATTTATTGATTAAGGGACCGATTCATAATCTGTCATTTTTTTTCATGCAAGATGACGCCGTTTTGATCGCACTGTTCACCATCCCTTTCGTTTCGCACGGACCAGACCGATTCAACAGGAAACAAATCCGGCAATTCAAGTCCATGACACCACGATCTCTTCCCCATGATCCCGCTCATGGATTGATGAACAGGGGAACGGGTTTTCTGCATGCTCGGGCTCTATAAAAGGCAGAGCAGAGCAGAGGCAGGGGGGAGGAGAAAAGGAACTCAAAAACAGAACCCAAAAACAGAGCAAATCACAGAAAAAAAACAGAGCATAAACGCAAAAAAAATATATATATACAGAGAGAAGGGGAGAAAGGAAGAGGAGAGTCACAGATCAGCCCGGCCATTGTCTTCATCCCTGCAAGAAAAAAAGAAAACTAGTGAAGAACAACCTAGAACACAAAGAAGAGGAGAGAAAAGCAGAGGAACAACCATTATCTCCATTCCTGCAGAAAAAGAACAACCCAGAAATCAGTCAAAATAAATCCAGCAGACGGTGGGCACAAGAGCAAAAGGGAAAGTAGAAGTAGGTATACAGCAGACGAAAGTCGCCACCAGCGTTCCAGCCAGAGCTTCGCCATCCTCTTTATCGCCTCTAACAGAGCAGGTACGTGACTTCTTCCTCTTGCATTCGTTTTAGTTAATTGGCATTTACACTGTGCAAGTGAATTTTAATTCACTTGCACAGTGTAGCAACACGCGTGCGCTAGCGTACGCGTGTTGCTTAGCCCAGCCCAGCCCAAAAAAATAAAAAAAATAAAAAATAAAAAAACAAAAAAAACAAAGATGTGTGTATGTATAAATTAAAAAAATAAATATGAATTTGTTATTTTTATTCATTGACGCCAGAGTCAGAATAAAAATACTGATTCAAATTTATTTTATTGTATTTTATTTAATTACATAAAAATAAAAAATATGCATGCAAAAGTAAAATAAAATAAAGTAAATTTATTGGTTTATTCACTGATGCCAGAGCCAGGAATAAAAATACTAATGTAAATTTATTTTATTTTATTGTATTTTACTTTTATTTAGTTACATAAAAAATGTGTATGCTTAAAAAATAAATTTATTTGATTTGTTTATTCACTGACGCCAGAGTCGGGAATAAAAAAAAACTGATTTAAATTTATTTTGTTTTTATAGCTACGTGATATTTACCAACGCCAGAGTTGGAAATATCCGTAGTTAAATATTCACTGACGCCAGAGTCTGGAATATTACACGCAAAATTATCATAGCCTAAACTAATAAACATTTAGCAATTTAAGAGAAAACCAGCAATGCAGTCTGCCTTAGGCAGAACGTTTAAGGGGAGATAATATCTTCCCTTTTACGTAACCAGTCCTGAACCATAGAACCTCAGTTGACCAGTTAGGGTTCCTAGTGACCATAATACTAGGTGGTGACTCCTTAAACAAGACCATTCCCCATGAAAGAACAGGATGCGAGAAATCCGTTCTTTTCCATGATAATTTTTAAGGCCGCCGCAATGTCGAGTGCGACATCGCTGACATGGCATGCTGACGCCATGGTTACATCATGATGATGTCATACTCATCCGGGTCTGGCACGTGGGTTGGGTCATCTGGTATTCGGGTGGGGTCAGCCCATCTGGGCGAAGAAGACGCGTGTGACGTGTGGCGCGCGTCTGTGCGCGTGGCCAGCCACCCCGTCGGCGCGTGCAGCCGTTTACGACCTCCGATTTCGACGCGGTTTTCAACAGTGGCTTCGTCTTTTTCTCCTCTAAACAGTGGTATGGTCAAAACACAATTTTGACAACTTTCATTTTTGAGCAAAATCAAACGCTTTAAACCATGTGCTCTGATACCAATTGTAGGAATTCCGGCTCCCCATGCGCGGACCGGTGGTGTACTGATAGTTGCCCATTGGAGGCTAAGCACACTGAGACACAATATTTAACGTGGTTCGGCAAAACCGCCTATAGCCACGGGAGAGTTCCGTATTATTAGAGATAGAGAAATGATTACAACACAAATACATGGAGGAGGAGGATCACTTTACTCAAACTCAACTCCCAGCTCTCTTGCTGCACTTGCAGCTGCTGCAATGGCAACAAGGCTGCCATTGGCAGCCCCCTCTTTCTCTCTTGTTCTTTACTGCTTTGCTCTCTACTCTGCTTAGTTTGCTCTGCTTTCTTGCTGCCTATTTATAGGCAAGAATGGTGCCACCAGCTCCAACTTTTCTTCAACAATGGTGGCTGCCAACTCCAGCTCTTCTTCAACAATGATGGCTGCCAACCTTTGACATCTTGGATGGGTGCACATGGTTGGTGCACCTCCAATGGCAACCCTCTCCTAGAGTAGGGCTGCTGCCACATAAGTGGCAATATCCCAACATACATGTCTGTCATCGAGTGACGTTTCCCGATCATTTGTCACCTTCATCATCTAGTTCATAAAAAGGTACATACATGGTATTCTATTCGTAATTCTATCCCTTGTCATCGTTACTCATTACAACATTGCTACTATCATTACAGCCAAATGATGATTTCTCAAAAGCCAAGAAAAAAAAAAAAAGGAGCTTATTTCCAAGAAGAAATTTATATATCTCCACCTCTTGGTCTTCAATAACATGGGAAGAATTTAGTGTGTCACCTCGAACGTTATATGGTTTTAAACAAGCTTCCGTCAATATTTTTCCAAGTTCTGTACAGCTATAAAAGTAGATTACTTATTTTTCACATGTCAAAAAAGCAAAGCCTTTAAACCCTTTGATAATATATATTGATGATATTCTTTTTTTGGATCTTATCTTATTTCATGGACAAAGGGGCAAAAAACCATATCTTTATCCTTAGCAGAAGCCAAATATGGAGCCATGATAGGTACTTGTTGTGAATTATCTTGGCTTCAAAGATTTGTGAATATTGCATTCAAAACCAACATTGTTATATTGCGGTAATAAAGCAGCCTTACATATAGCAACCAATTGTGTTTTTCATGAAAGAACCAGGCATATAGAAGTGAATGGTCATTTTATCTGTGACAAAATAAAAGCAAGTTGGGAGTTGTTGATATATATCCACTCTCCATATATATTATGTTAAGGAAGATCAACTTGAAAAGATCAATGATTGTAATAATCATGCCAGCTATTTCAGGAGTAAAGAACAACATTAATTATTTGTTCACAAGTCAACCAGCAGTTTTTTTTTACCCTCTAATAGAATACAATCTATTTGTTTTTTCCTGGTTGATATTTCATAATCAGTTGAATCGGTAATGTCAGAAGTAATGAGCTTGCAGTTGATATTTCATAACCATACACACAAAAGAAAGAAAGAAAGGTCAGAACATGGGCATCTTGCTACTTGCATCGTTGTGTTACAAGGATTAGAGACAAGGTATCTGCAAGTGGTAAATGATGTCAACGTGAATAGTAGAATATTCTTGCTGATGGAGGTTGGGAGTAACCAATGCTCTCAAGCAAACAAATCATTGGCCAGTAATCGAAAACATCTTTAAAGCAATTATTTATCAGGAACTTCAACATTTTCTAGCAACAGGCATGGCTAGTTGACCAAGCACTGCTGGATATAATACAAGCTGCAGCATTTAGAATCACAAATCAACTCCTCTCCAAGCACCATTCTTGAATGCTTTACACTCGAGAGCAGCAATATCCTAACCTGAGATTTATCCTGAAACCATGAAAGCAAACCTTCTCACCACCACATTGTGTCTCTCTTCCCGCAGACAATGAACCCTGAAACACTCCCAATCGTCTCTTAACTTTGATAAAGAGGCATGGAAAATATTTTCTCATTCAACCAGAAAAAATGAATTCTCTTTATCTTGTATCCAAAAAGCAAATCTTAACTCAAATTTAGTTTTTTCATTTATACTTTAGAGTCCTTTGCTCATTGTTAAGCCGTTTTACTATCCCACCTGATTCAGCATTTGAACCCAGGATCTTCTCCTTTATAAGAGACCGTTACCATTGAACTAAATCCAGTGGTTAAACAAACATCAGATTACAACAGAAAGAAAAGAGCAGGTTGACAATGACAGAAGGTTTGGTGACCTTCGCACTCATAAAGCTTGCAGATATTATCCAAGAAGAGGAGCGACTATTGACAGGTGTTAAGGCAGAATCTGAGTACATCAGGGATGAACTAGAGTTCATGCTGGTCTTTCTAAGAGCTGCAGATGCGATGGAAGAGAAAGATGATGGACTTAAAGTGTTAGTGCAGAAAGTGAGAGATGTTGTGTATGACATGGAAGATACTCTTGATCTTTTCAGGCTGCGTCTCACACATGATCATGGGGTTAAGTTCTGTTCTTCTGTTCAAACAATTTCCAACTCCATCATCACTCTAAAAGCTCGGCATCAAATTGCTTCAAAAATCCAAGCACTCAAAAGCCGAGTTATAAATATCTCAGAGGCACATCGGAGATATTTAATCAGGAACAACATAACGGAGCCAAGCTCGAGCTCCACCCACACACCAAGGGTGGCCAGGCCAGGGAATACAGTTGAAGAAGCAAATATAGTTGGCATTGAAAAGCCCAAAAAGCATCTTATTGGGTGGCTTGTCAGAGGCAGATCCGAACGTGAAGTGATATCAGTGGTTGGAATGGGTGGTTTGGGTAAAACCACATTGGTGAGAAAAATATATCATGATGCAGATGTAAAGAAACACTTTCAATTCAGGGTTTGGATCACCCTCTCTCCATCTTTCAAGGAAGAGGACCTTCTAAAATATATAATTCAACAGCTCTTCCGTGTGCTCCAGAAAACTGTTCCTCAAGGAGTGGACAACATGGACAATGATAAGCTAAAGACGGTAATCAATAGATTCCTTCAGCAAAAAAGGTATCTCATTGTTTTAGATGATGTGTGGCATACTGATGCCTGGGATGCTTTTGAACCTGTGTTCCCAAACAATAGTCGTGGTAGCCATATATTGCTGACAACGCGAAATACTGAAGTAGCCCTTACTGCCTGCATAGAATTCCCAGATAAAGTGTACAATTTGGATCCATTATCTCCAGAAGAGTCTTGGACTTTGTTTTCCAAGAAGGTATTTCAAAACACCGACTGCCCAGCACATTTGAAGAACGTTTCAGAAAGAATTCTGGGAAGATGTGAAGGACTGCCGCTTGCTATTGAGGCTATGAGTGGTGTTCTAGCGATAAGGGACAGGAGTAAAATAGACGAATGGGAAATGGTGTACCGTAGTCTTGGTGCTGGATTAGAAGACAACAGAATGAGGAATGCGTTGAAGATACTATCACTCAGTTACTATGATTTACCTTATTATCTCAAATCATGTTTGTTGTACTTCAGCATATTCCCTGAGGGCATACCGATTCAGCGTATGAGACTTATTCGATTGTGGATAGCAGAAGGGTTTGTGAAAGGAAGGGAGGGAATGGCATTAGAGGAGGTTGCAGAAGATTTTTTGAATGAGCTCATAAAAAGAAGTTTGGTCCAAGTGGTAGAGGCAACCAGTTATGGACAAGTTAAAACATGCCGCATCCACGACCTTCTCCGTGAGATACTGATTACAAAGGCAAAAGAGCAAGATTTCGTTGCGATAGCCAAGGAACAGAACATGACTTGGTCTGAAAAGGTCCGCCGTGTATCGATACATAACGCCATGCCAAGCATGCAACAAATACATGTTGCATCTCGCCTCCGTTCATTGTTGGTGTTCTGGGGAATAGATTCTTTTCCCAGGCCTCCTAAATTTATTTCGCTTTCTAGTCGTTCAAGGCTGCTTACCGTGTTAGATATGGAAGGCACGCCTTTAAAGGAATTTCCAAATGAAGTGGTCAGCCTCATCTTTTTAAAGTATCTAAGTTTGAGGAATACCATGGTGAATTCCGTTCCAAGCTCAATTAGCAAGCTTCAGAACCTGGAAAGTTTGGATTTGAAACATGCCCAGGTCACTGCGTTGCCTGTTGACATTCTGAAGCTCCAAAAGCTTCGCCACCTGCTAGTGTATCGCTATGAAACTGAGTCTGATGATCAAATAAGCAACAAACACGGTTTCAAGGCACCAGCTCAGATAGGAAATCTACTTTCAGTACAAAAGCTTTGCTTCCTAGAAGCAGACCAAGGCCAGAAACTTATGTCAGAACTGGGAAGATTGATTCATTTGAGAAGGTTAGGCATTATAAAGTTCCGGAAGGAAGATGGGAAGGATTTATGTTCCTCTATTGATAAGCTGACGAACCTTCGTGCATTGTCTGTTACTTCAATAACAGAGAGTGAGGTCATTGATCTGGAGTACTTATCTTCTCCTCCTCAATTTCTTCAGCGACTATACTTGACAGGACGTTTAGAGAGGTTACCAGACTGGATACTCTCACTTGATAGTTTGGTCAAGTTGGTTTTAAAATGGAGTCGCTTACGTGAAGATCCGCTGCTATTTCTTCAGAATTTGCCTAATCTGGTGCACCTTGAATTTATACAAGTTTATAGTGGCGAAGCATTGCATTTCAGTCATGAAGGATTCAAAGAGCTTAAAGTTTTGGGTCTAAACAAATTAGAACGGCTCAAATCTATTACCGTGCAGAAGGGAGCGTTGCCTTCTCTCCAGAAGCTAGTTGTCCAGGGTTGTAAACTACTGCAGAAGGTGCCCTCTGGAATCAAACACCTCGCTAAGCTCAAAGCACTTGATTTTTTTGACATGCCGTATGATTTTGTCAAGAGGCTACGGCCTGATGGAACTGCACAGAGAGCGGGATGGACTTTTCTCCAAAAGCCAGTTGTCCAATTCATTAAAATATTGCAGATTCTTCCATTTGATTTGCCCAACAATTTAATCAGGAGGCTCCATCCGGATGGAGACGGTGAAGATTATCATGAGGTTCGAAATGTGCCTGAGATTTACTGCACGTATCAGAAAAATGGCAATTGGGAAATCTACTACAATTATGCAAGACCAGACATTCTTTTGAAAAGGCAACCTGATTGGAAGCCATGATTTGCATCTGTAATTTTGTGATAGATGCTAGAGGTTGAATAATTTCCATAAAACTATGATGTTTTGAAGTTGGTTGTAAATTAATGAAAGCATTTTTTTTTTAATGAATGTGATCAAACTTTCCTTACAAAAACTATGATGTTTATGAATATACCACAAAAGAGAAGATAGCTCACAACCAACCAAACAAAGCAAAATCATAATCCAAAATAAAAAGAGTTCCAAGGGCAGGAAATTCTGCGTTTGCAGCTTCGAAGAGATAATGCAATGTTTTGAATTAAAGGGATAGGAAAAGGCTAGAAAGCCCTTGAAGGCTTAGATTTAGGAATAAATTAAATGAGGGGTAGTGAGGTAATTCAACAAAACTTGATAAATATAAATAGGAAGTAAAAAAAAAAAGAGAGAGAGAGAGAGATCTGAAATTTGAGAGAGAATCGGCAGGAGAGAAGGGAGAAAGAAGAAGAAGAGAAAAGAGGGAAATTAGAAGGGAAATAGAAAGGAATTGAAGGGAATAAGTTTAAAGGTAAGATTTAGGTTGTTAAATGTATAAATTTGTATTATTGAGCTTTAATTTCAGTTTTGATGAATGTTAGGGTTTTGAAAAATTATGTTTTGGGTTTGATTGATGAATTAAGTTGAATGTAATGGGGTTGATTGTTGTGGGTATTTGATTATTTGGTTGATTTTGAGAGATTGAATTGAAAGATGATGATTTTGAGTTATGATTTTTGTTTGAATGGTGAAATTGTGTTAGGAATTTGGCAAGAACAGTAGGTAATCTGTGAGAATTCTGAGTTGGAGGTTGAAGATGACGAAAATTCAATTTGGTCCCTCAATTTTGGAAAATTACAGTTTAGTCCCCAAACTTTGGAAAATTTGCAGATTGGTCCCTGGAGCCTATTCCGAGATTCTGAACAGAATAACATATGAATTATGGACAGAATTACTGTATAGATAAGAGAATTTAACACTTTCAATTTAGTCCTCCAATTTGACACAAATTACAATTTGACCCTAAAAATTTGGTAAAATTCCAGAATGGTCCTTGGAGTATAATGAGATGATCTGGACAGAAATGAGGACTAATTATGGTCAGAAATTCAGTATAGTAATGGATTTATGACAATTTCAGTTTGGTCCTTCAATTTGACAAAAGTTGCAATTTGACCCTGAAAAATAGGATAAATTACAGATTAGTCCCTAGCTGTAATATTAGCTTTTTTGCAGATTGGTTTGATGAATAATTGAGGGTTATTTAGTGAATTATTGCCAATTTAATTATTTGTTTTATTATGGATTAGATTTCGGAAAAACCGTTAGATTTTTGGGTTTTTGAGAAAATTGACTAGTTAGTTCAAAAACATATAGGAATACAGAATACATCCTTAGTTAAGTGTATTAAACAAGTTAAATATTCTTTCGAGTCATTCTTGAATATGTCTCCTTTGTATTCAGATAATCCTGATATTCTACCGGTGGGACGTCAGTAGGATTTCCTTCGATATCAGCTTTGAGTTTTGTTGCTTTCGAGTCAGGTGAGTGGATAATTTTCTGTATGCATGAGAAATAGTATAAATATTTGATTTGTTATTATGAATTGAATCATGCTTCTTGATAATATATATGTTGATTATTATCCTTGTTTTGATAAAACATGATCAATTGTTGAATCTGAATTCTTGATATGAACCAGTATATATTTTGAATTGAATTCTGAATTGATAGCTCCTCATTTGATTGATGTCATGAGTTGAGCCTTGAGTTATGAATATGTCTGTTTGATTATGATTATGAACTTATGGTATGTCAGTCAGAATACCCCTGCTAACAGGGTAGTGTTAGTCTTTGTGCACATCGTATCTGAACCCTAGTTGGTCGGGGGAGTCATCAACCTGTGTGGACTGATCATCCCACAGTACGGAGCTTCATGCTTATTGCATTTTGATTTTCTGACGAGCTTTACCATATGACATTCTTGTTATGGCCAATTTGAGAACAATTCCATAAGAACCTAAAGCCATACTTGTATATATATTTCTCATTGCTGTATTACCTCGCGTGTGTATATTGAACGTTATCTACTCACTGAGTTGTTGAACTCACCATCTCATTATTTATCTTTTCAGGCTTATAGCTTGATAGCAGGTTACTTTTGTTGAACCTTCTGAACCTGCTTTTTGGTTGTAATTTGTATCTTTCTTTTTGTCAAGTTAGTGCTCCAAAACTATGAATTATATTAACTCTTGTATTAAGACAATTCAATTATATATGAAGTTGATTTTGTTGTTAATGCTGCGTTGAACTCTGATTGAGTTAGGATAAGTTTGTGTGTAAGTTTGGGTTCGCATAGGTATGGAACCTTGGAGGGGAACCTTGCCTATGTGCTGGTCATGGATCCGGGATTCGGGTCGTGACAGATAAACACCATTCGAAACTTGCAGAACTCTGAAATCAGCATAGTGACAAATTTGCATTTTAACACAGACACACACACCAAAAAAAAAAAAATTCTCCTAAATGGAAGCAACAATCCAGATTTTCAGTCCTATGATGAAAAGCTATTCTTTTTCAAAATCTAAGGGATTTCAGTAGCTTAGTTTTGGTAGACCAACTAAGCACTTTCTTTGGCTTCCATCTATAGACATATGTGCTTGATGTGCTAATGAAACTGGATAAAGGCTGGGTAGGACAAGAAGAGAAATAGAACACAAGATGAAAAGTAAAGTCCATGACCTGCAGCCCACGCAACAATGCCGACACAAGTAAATTCAACTCTCGGGTTATCTTATCTAGTCCCATGTGCCACTTGCTCTCTAGAGGTCAGTCCATGGTGTTAGGTTCTGGTGTGGTTATGGAATTACGTGTGCCTAGATGAGGAGTGAAATAACCCACAAGGAAAAACGAAGGAAACCACTTTAATAAGTTCCAGTTTGACAACAGCATGCCATCTTGCAATTGGGAGAGCATGTTAAATACTTACAGATTTATCCAAACCAAACTCCTTGTCATCAAATGGTAAATACTTACAGATTTATCAACTATATATGCAGAGAAAGCACATGTTACCTTGTTATCTGTACAGGGAAACACAAAACACTAAACAAATATCAATTTAATGTTTTTTTCAAGCCAAAAACACTTTTAAAAAATAAAAATAGAAACAGAAACAGAAACAGAAAACTGTGTCAAACACCCCGTCAATCTATTATAGTATCGTCTGCACGTGAGAGAGCATCGTGTCACTAGCAGAAAGCAAGCAGCGTCAGCTCAACTTGGGGTTGGCTATTTTATTAGATATTACCTAACAATGTTGTGTGAGCTAGAATCACCCTTTCATTTTTCTAATCCTATCTTTAATTTATTCCTCGATGCACATATTGCCGGTCGTTTTCCACCCCATAATTCTAATATTTATATGCTAGAGCTGATTGTAAAACCTTCATGTTGGCGTCAGATTGTTTGTCTTGGACAGGTTTTACATTAATTTAAAACAGCTAATGTCGCAAGCATCTAGCTGGTTAGACATTACATTGCAGGATTTACACTCAACCACCTCATCTCTTTACATTCAGCAAGGTGGGCTTAAGAATCCATTTGTATCTGATAACGGCAGGGTCTTAAATTTCTGAGAAGAAAATAACAAATTTTTTAAGTTTCATTGCTGAAACTACATGGTAAAAAAAAAAAACAATTATTAATTTGCCTTTTATCCGTGAGAGAGAGAAAAGGAATTTCCTTGTTCAGAAAAGGATTAAGGCACTGGTTAGACAGATGGACACGCGATTAAAGAGAAGTTGCCTGGAGATTGAAATAGTAAACTACGTAGACAGCAATTATAGATTAGCCTAGCTGATGGTGATTGGAAGTGGCCTACACTCTTAAGAAAACGTCTCGTTGGCTACTAAAAATCATTTTCATGAAGGAAGTGCTCATTAAGATTTACCAGATATATCTATGCAATGCCATTATGTAGACAGAGTTAACTTTCGAAAGTTACAAGCCAACCCCAACTCCAAACACCATTATTGCACTCCCTGAAGTTTCAGAAACACTAATTGGAAAGCTAAAAAGACCATCCATGTCTGAGGGCGTGGTTACTTTTTTACTCACCAAGCTCGGAGACTTCCTCGCAGAAAGGGGAAAACAACTGGCAGGAGTCCAGGGTGAAGCAGAGTATATCAGTGATGAACTTGAGTTCATGACAGCCTTCCTAAGACTTGCAGATGCGATGGAAGACGGCGATCCTGTTCTAAAATGTTTGATCAAGAAAGTGAGAGATGCAGCTTATGACACGGAGGATGCTCTCGATAATTTCAGCCTATCCCTTGCTAGTGATACTGGGCACGGGTTTTTTTCCTGTTTCAGGAAAATCTCTCGCTCTATTAAGGATGCAAGAGCTCGGCGTCGAATTGCTTCAAAAATTCAAATCATCAAGTCTCGAGTGATCAGTATCTCAGAGTCACATCGGAGATACTGCAATAAAAATAATATAATGATTCAAGGATCAAGCTCCATCAGCATCCCTAGGCTTGAATGTCAAAAGGATGCCCTTCTACTAGAAGAAGCAGATCTGGTGGGCATTGAAAAACCCAAAAAGCAGCTGATCGAGTGGCTTCTTGGAAGCAAATCAGGACGTGAAGTGATTTCTGTGGTCGGAATGGGAGGCTTGGGAAAATCAACCTTGGTCAAAAAGGTCTACGATGATTCGGACGTGAAGAAACACTTCAAGTTCCGTGCTTGGATAACTGTATCTCAATCTTTTAAGAGAGAGGACCTCTTAAAAGACATGATTCAACAGCTCTTCCGTGTTCACAGGAAACCAGATCCAAAAGGTGTGGACAGCATGAACTATAATAAGCTAAGGAGTGTCATCCATGAATTCCTCCGACAGAAGAAATACCTGATTGTCCTGGACGATGTGTGGCACACAAGTGCTTGGCGTGCTTTCCAGCATGCGTTGCCGAACAATATCTGTGGCAGTCGGATATTGGTCACAACACGTAATACTGAAGTTGCCTCTACTTCATGCATGGATTCCCCTGACAAAGTCTACCCTTTAAATCCGTTGTCTCAAGAAGAATCTTGGACTTTGTTCTGCAAAAAGATATTTCAGGATAACCTTTGCCCTCCACATTTGAAGAATGTTTCAGAAACAATTTTGGGTAGATGTGAGGGATTGCCGCTTGCAATTGTTGCAATTAGTGGTGTTCTGGCAACAAAGGACAAGAGTAAAACAGACGAATGGGAAATGGTACATCTTAGCCTCGGTGCTGGATTAGAAGAAAATGACATGCTGATGAGTGCAAGAAAAATACTGTCAC
>Ga0325410_1003237_pt1 | contig 18335 bp, 9 predicted proteins | sample PopdelMetagenome_16_FD_206182 | JGI IMG/M metagenome (GOLD analysis project Ga0325410, IMG submission 206182) | Populus deltoides microbial communities from Bellville, Georgia, United States - Xylem-PdIQD-R3 | ecosystem: Host-associated > Plants > Phyllosphere > Stem > Wood/Secondary xylem... | reverse complement strand
TTTCATATTTCCAATTTTAAACATTCCTCACATTATTAAAACATCAAAATCAATATAATTTAATCAAATTTCACAAAACCCCCGAATTCCTACCTATGGCCGACCAATTGAGGGGTTTAATTTTCATTATTGATTTCAATTTCTTTCTATTTACTTCCTATTACACCATTTCCCATACCAAAACAACCAAAACGGGTTAGTCAACTACCATTTCTATACAAATTACACAACCCTAAAATTTGAGATTTAGAGATTTTCAACACCCCCCCCCCCCCCGCAATTAAAAAAAATCAAAAAAAGAATTTAATAAAAAATTTCAATTGTTCATTCCAACATTTAAATTTAAAAAACTTAAAAAAAGGGCATGTACTCTTTAATCATTAAAGAACAAAAAAATTAAAAAAAAAATCCTGCAACATTCATACAATCATTAGAGAACAGGAAAATTTTAAAAAAATAAAACAAAATTCATACAATTATTAAGAACATAAAATTTTGAAAAACAAATTCAAAAATATAATGCAAAAAATCACAAAAAAAGAAGGAAAAATAAAAATATTACCTTAATGTCATTGTGATTGAACATGAGAAGAGAAAAAAACTTCAAACATTATGTTAAATAACAAGAGAATAAGAGAAAGAGAAAATATGAGAAGACATACTTGAACGTAGAGGGGAAGAGAAGAGAATGGGTTGATGAGAGAAGGAGAGAGAGAACATAAAGAAAGATGAAGACGTAGAGGAGAGAAAAGAGAGAAGAAGATGTAGAGGAAGAGAGAGATTGTATTTTGCCTATTTGTTATGAAATTAAGGATTTTATGTCATTTAATTTGGGAGATTTGTACCGACATATCTCCTGATAAAAAATTAAATATTAATATTTTAATTTTTCTTTCAGTGTTTTTATCTGTAATGTCTAATTGAAAATTTTAATTTAATTAAAAAAATTAGAAAGCCCTTAAATATTACCAATGACTTTTTAGTCTGTTGGTGATTCCATCTAAAAAAAGTAATTAACATTGCAATTGAGAAGTGAACAGTTCCAAAGTTTTCGGGAAAATACCGACGAACATTAAATCGTTGGTGATCCCGTATGTAATGGACACCATGAACAATGCAATTGAGAAGTAAACAACTCCAAAGCTCTCAGAAAAATACCGATGGACATTAACCGTTAATGATCCCGTATGTAATGGACAATATAAATAGTGCAATTGAGACGTGAATAGTTTCAAAAAACAATGTCAGAGATAAGGGAACAATTCCAATGCTCTCTGGAATATACCGACAGACTTAATTCATCGATGTATCTGTTGATATTTACAGTCTATCAGCATTTCCATCCATGTAAAATAATTTATGTTGCCAGATTGTATTTGTATTTCTTATCTATTCATCCTACAAATACTTAAAATCACAACAACATCAGTTTTATTTATAATATTAAAATCACATAAAATAAATGTTTCCTCGTCATTTAATAATAAATTAACATCATTGTTATTACATTAAAGTTAATTTTATCTTGAAATATTACGTTATAATGTATGAAATTACATATATGTGTTGTGCAAATTAATTAGAATTGTCTTCTTCTTCTTTAATTGCATCATCGTCATCTTCATCGCAATCTTAGACATTGATTTCATTTCTATCTTCTTCATCAACTTGGGTATATTTGTTGGTTCTCAAAACATCTTTTAACTCCTCAATGTCAACATTAATGAAAGTATTCTCAGTGATACAAAACTTTGAATTTTCTTCCAAGTAATTAGACAGAGCAACTCGATGTGGATCAACTAACTCATCAAGTTGAAAGACATCATCTCCCACTGTTAATTCATTGTTGTCATCCTAAACAACCTGGACATGACCCTTAGGTTTTGTTTTTACTATAGATAATCAATCAACTCTTGAAAAATCATTTCTAAATGAAGGGGTGTGTGTAATAAACTTGTTAGCATTGCATAGAGAAAACAAAGACATTGTCAATGTTGCAAAGTTTAGCCTTTGTATTAATTTCAATTAAACCATGATGGAAATCTACTCCAATTCCTCTCTCAATGATATCATACCAATAAAATTTGAATAAAAAAACTATATTCTGCTCGCTATGATATATATTTTCTAACTTTCCATAATAGTCAACTTCAAATTCATTAGAAATCGATCCCTTAACACAAACCTCATTATTATATGTCTTTCTACCTTGACCCTACTCTTTAGTATGAAACACGTGTCCATTGATAAAATACATGTTATAGCACTTCACCTTTCTTTCAGGACCCAGACTTAGTAAATTCAAAGTAACACTAGCATTTCCTCTCAATTTATAAACCTGGTACATGAATTACAACCATTAATAATAAACGAGAAATGTAAAATGAAATTAAGTATCCCAAGAGATAAGAATAATTAAACAGTCCTTAAATGTGTTCTAAATTACATGGAAAATTGTTCATCTTGTAATCAAAAGATTTAAGATTCGATTAGCTATGAGTTTTAGGATAGTAAAAAATGATGATGTTACCAACTAAGAATTCAATAATCTATCAGTTCATGATATAAGAAGAGATAAATTATTTGAAAGTAGCAACATGTTAAGAATTATACTTGTCACAGCGCGCATGGTGTCGAGCAATGGCAGGTCTGTCTCTTGAGAAGAAGTGTTGAAAAGGGGGTTTGTGTATAATCATAAAGTTATGATTATAAGGTTCAAGAGTCACCACCTAGTATTATAGTTACTAGGAAACCTATGGTCTGCGAGAGTTCAGGTAAGGGACTGGTTGTGCAAGGAGAAGACGCATCACCCTCAGTTCACCCTACCTAAGGTAAGTTACATGTTGTTTGATTGCTTTTCTAGGTCATGTTTCTGTCCATTAGTCTTTTCTAAGGTACAAGGTAGATCTCTCTTCGTGAGGAGTCTCTATCTTATCGAGTTAAATCTTAACCATTCTAAGGTCTATATTTTAGTATCGTATTTATTTATTTATTTTTTGTATCTTGAATACCTATGAGTATACTCTACTGTGTAGTTTTATACCCCCAAATATTAAAGTCTATAGCTAAACCCTAACACTTTAAATATAAAGTGAACAAAATGATTGGTGAAGGGTTTTTGATATTTTGGTCAAACCCTAATAGATAATCATAAACTAGTTACAATATTTATTTTTGTATTTTAAAACATGAGAAAGATGCATTTTTTTTCTTTGTTTTTTTTAAATATGCTTGAAAAAATTTTAGGATTTGGTTGTACGCATGAAAACAAAATATATTTTTTTCAAAGAGGAAATTAATTTAATTTTTTTTTAAGTTTCGAAGAAAATCGAGTATTTTAATACAGGATCTATATCTTACAATGTAAATATACAACCTAATATTATACAAAATTGGTAGAAAAATATGCGAGGAAATCACAAATTTTTTTAAAGAACTTTTGGAAAATTTTGGTTTTTTTATTATTATATAATTTTATAATATTATATTATTATTATATAGGCTAGGCCGGACCCGACTGGGTTGGGTCGGGCTGATAGGCGGCCCAATAGACCTAACTTCCCTCTTTTTGGCTAGGCTATGCTTCGGGCCCAGACATGGTCTAGTTAGGTCGGCCGAGGCCCAAAACACTTTTTATACTAGGCCGGACCCGGCCCAACATCTGGTCTAGGCTGAAAAGTGTTCGGCCTAAGCCCACATGATTCCTACCCAATCCAGGGACCATGTTAGGCATTCTACAGAACGTGATTCTTCACGTTCTGCAATTCAAGGGGGAGGTTTTAAGGAGAAAAAATAGAGGGAATGCTTGTCTGGTTAGAGGAGAAAAGTAATCGGTGACGTTCCTGGTAGTGCAGGGAAGTCTGACGTGTGGCTGGTGGCGACATTGGTGGTGGAGGAAGTGGCAGAAAATTGATAGGGAGAGGAAACATAGAAACAGGGGAAAATTGTTGAGTTTTTTCAAACATTAGCTTCAGATTTATTCCTCTTCAAAACTTGGAATGCACCTTTATTTATAAAGGATGGAAGAGTAATACTTTGTCTTTATTAGGGACAAATCTTGGTCTTTGATTCGAACCAAAAATATCCTAACCGTTAGTTTAAAATTGCTATCATGGCCTAAAAAGCTGCATGAGTTGGCCATTTTGGGGCAACACCAACGTTGTTATGGTGTCAATCGGCCAGAAAGAACCATATCGAGGTATGGTCAAGCGTCAGGCCATCATGGTGGTTTATGGTTTGTCTGGTTTTGTAAAGAGATGAAGCATTAAATGCTCTAAAAAGGTGGTCACCCAAACAACTTTCAGATGAAAAAAATGATGAAGAAGATGAACAATATCAAACGACGCATCATCTGGTCTGTCTTTTTTTAAAAGGTTTGGGTAAAAAACAACGTTGCTTTGGTCAAAATGTGTCGTTTCATTTAAATAAAACAGTGTCATTTTGGCTTTTAAGATTTTAATTTAGGGATTTGGCCAAAGTTCAATTTGGTCCTCTGCTTTTAATTTCTTTCAATTGCACCCCTAATTGACCCTAAATTTCTAATTTTATGCAATTTTGTCCCTACTAACTTCAATATCAGCCTCGAATTCTAGCTCCTTTTTCAAATTAGTTCTTGGTCTTAGATTTATGCAGATTGACCCTCAATTGACCATTTAACTTTCACGTTAACATTTTAAAATTGAGTTCAAGTAAACAATGGATAGTTTGCTTACTTGAAATGGAAAATCCTTAATAAAATTTGAATTAAAATAAAAACATTAACAAACTAAGCGTTGGGGTGGCTTTGTATGGGGGTTAATTTGTGATAAAACTAGGGGGTATTTTTTGTTACAGAAAAAAATAGAGGAGGAAGAGGAAATGGGAGAGGAGGGTTGCTCACTAGGTCATAAATTAAATATTACAAATGAATTTACCGATAAATTTCACCAATGGGTTAATGTCGTCAGTAATTTTGTTTATAAAAATGACATGTCTTCATATTTTTTGGCTTTTTTTTTAATTTCATCATTTCTCACTACAATTCCCTCAATATATATAGAGGGAATCATTATGTCGGTGGTTAATGATGGATACAGCAAGAGAATATTCTGATATTATAAATGTTATTATTCTCTCTCTCCTTTCCTATTTTTTGGGCACTTTTCTCCTCTCAAATCTTAGAGGTTGAAATGTAAATCAAATAAATTTCATGACCGGAACATAAAATCCTTGGAAAAGGAACCAAAACTAAAGAGAAAACAAATTCAGGGACTAAAGTAAACATATTTGCCCTTCATGAATTGTTAAAAAAAGGTTTTTTAAAAAAAGCCTGCCTCTTTGTTTCTATTTTAAATTTAATCCCAAATATTTTATTGTTTTCACCAACAAAACCAAACAGTATTTTACAAAATCAAACATCAATATCATTGAAAATGTCTTTTTACATCATGAATAAGATGTATCACATGACCCAAAACAAATTATTATTCTTTTAGCAATGTTCCATTTCATTTGGTTCAGATTTATTTGTTTTTAATGATTCTAAAATGACGTTTCCTATATGATAGAATAAGAATTTCAGATTGGAAAACGGAAGTAAGACGCGACCATATTTACCTTCAGGCTTTGATTGACAGGAGAGACCAGCAAAACCATGAATTGCTAGCTAGTGTAGCTTTATGGTAAAGAGAGGAATTTTGGAGACCACCCTGAAAAGCATCAATGTCATCCTATATTCTCATTCTTTCTTTTAAGCATGCCAAGACAATTTTGAATGGAAAAAAGAAGAAGAATTAAGAAGAAGAATTTACTAACATTTCAAAAGTTTATATATATAAAAACAATTATGGAAGACTTCCTTTCTTATTTTTTTTTATCAAAATTGTCTTGCTAGCATCATAAACTAAATTGTTACTTCAAAATTATTTAGCCTTAGTTGTATGTTTTCTGTGTATATATCATTGTGTTAGAAACTTAATAAAAAAATATTAAAATAATATCTACATGCACTCACTTGACACAAAATTAATTAATACATTAGCATTCCAACAACAAAATAACTTATATCATGAGTACAAGAACTCAAATAACAAAACAAATATAAATATTAATTTTTTTAAAAAATAAAAGAATATAAATACCTCAAAAGTGGCATTCTTTTCGCTATAGATTCTATACTAGTTAGGTGGTCTGCGCTGCGTTGTGGGTCAATTTTGTTTCCATAAAAAATATCAAAAAAATCTAAGACTTAAAAGCATTAGGTTTGTCTAAAAAGAAAGACTCAGGAGCTTGGGGTCCTTACTTGTAGCCAGACTCAAGGTTGTTGGGTCCAGAGTTGCAGCGAGACCCAAGCTTGGGTCCAGACACCTGATACAAGTATCATGGGCTAGGAGAGGCTGCAAGATCCAAGAGACTTGGGTCTGCTCTCCTGCCACTACCAAACAACTTGGATCAGGTATCCCTTTCTAGCCTCAAGTATCTTGAGTCTGAAAAGGGATATCAGACTCAAGTCAATAATAATAATAATAATAATAATTGATTTTACCCTTCAAATCAAATTTATGTTTTTTTCGATAGTATTAAAATTTATTTTATTTATTTTTATAGTTTTTTTGTTAAGTGAAAGTCTTGAACCATTAATCAAGTGATCCTTAAGCTCTAACTAGTAAGAGTATTGAATTAATCTTTAATCGACAAAACCAAATTCTTAGAAAATTGAGCATCAATACTATGCAAGATATCTTTTTACTGTGGAATAAGACTCGAGACAAATTATCAGACCAACAATTGTTATTATTCTTTGAGCGATAGATTCCTTATGGATCTCATAATCATAAGGCATGTAATGTTCCATTTCATTTGGTTCAGATTTATCTGTTTTTGATAATTCTGAATTGACTTTTCCTATATGATAATAAGAATTTCTGGGTGGAAAAGAAGAAGACGCGACCTTCTTTACCTCATGCAGGCTTTGATTGACGGGAGAGACCAGCAAAACCATGAATTGCTAGCACTTTAGGCATGAGATAAGGAATTTTTGGAGACCACCACTCCTCAAAAATATCAATCTTATACTATATTCTTATTCTTTCTTCTATATATGCATGCCAAGTCAAGTTCGAATTGAAAAAAAAAAAAAAAACAACAAAGAAAAGTTATCCAACGATTCCTTTAAAGGTAGAGAACTTTTTAATCATGCTAATTCCTACATTCTTATTCTGATTTCTCCTTTCTGTACAATTCATGAGCAGATTCGTCTTTCCCAATCCATAATATTTTAATTTCTATTTCACTCCACATCCACAAGTTTCACTTATTCATAATTCAAGTATAATTCTTAATCATGCTTTTGTTCAATAGAAAATATTGATATTCAAGTATAATTCCTAGTTTTATACATAAACTAACAAAATTTAAACTATCTCATCATTTTACTTATACTAGTTATTAATAGAGTAAAGACTACGCTAGCTTCATTCAAGAATGTGCAAGGATTAATTAAGATACTTGCTTGGTGTTTGAATTTAGATACTTGCTTGGTGTTTGAATTTAGATTTTAGATTTTGACGATATGATGAAAATTGTGTATAAATAATATATTGTATTTGTTAAATTATTGAATTATTATTTGAGAAATCTATTTTGGAAATGTTTTAGTTAAAATATGATTTAGTTGCAATGATTTGGATTAAGTTTAGCTTCGATTTAGTTAAATAAATACCCACATTGTTAAAATATGATTTTTTCCCTTTAATTCTAATTAATATTCTAATAACCTCCCCACCTTTTGGAGAGATTAACATTGCACAAATGCCCACATCCTTTCTTACAATTAATGTAACATCGAAGGGTGGTTTTCTATTTTTATTGTTCAAAATGTTTTTTTTTTTTTCATGTGATGTCCATCTTCCTCCTTTCTCTCTCCTTCCTCTCCCCAATTAGGTCCGTTTAATTCTTCAAGTACTATTTCTTTTTCTCCTTACAAGGAGCCCAATTTTTTACCACATCCGGTCCAAAATCTTTTTTTTTAACAATATCTACAAAATTTAAATAATTGATTGGTTTTTCAACCAAATTAATCACATATATTGTGTGATATGTTAGCAAGGATCTAATACAAACTTTATTGGGAAATTATTTAGTAAAATCAATTATATATAATTATATTTGCAGGATAATATAAAAAAATAATATAAAAAAATAAGTAAAAAGCAAATATAAACATATAAAGTACTTACTTGTAGAATTTCAAATCAAAACCAAGATAGGAAAGAAAGCTATTATTGAGAATTGTAACTTTTATTCTTAAGGTTAAATTACTCGTTAATAGGTACAAACAATCTCAATTCAACTTGCCTAGAAAGATTTCGATAACAATACCTTAAAATAATGCGCTTCTAATCAAGGCCTATGAACTAGAAAATTTACTCTATTGTCTACTTTCTACCTCTTCAACTTATAAGAATGAACTCCTTTTACCCTATTTATATAGGAGGCTAGGGAAGAGAAATTCATTCAAATTAATTATAATGAATTCATAATAATTAATTGAATTTGAAAAATCAATGAATTTTAGAAGATTTAATTGAATTGAATTGAATTGAATTAGTATTAATTAGAATTAATTCCAACAATTCATTGAATTTACATAATTAATGAATCTAAAAGGATTCAATAGCACATAATTAATTCAAGACTAATTAGAATTATTTCATGAAAATTTATTGTATTTTTATAATCAATGAATTTGACAAGATAGAATGAAATTGATCATTAAATTTCACATTACTATTAATGATTTTAAAAGATATGTAAATACCATTTCAAAGTCATTTTCAACAATCCTTCATATGAATGGCCAAAATACAAAGACAAAATGAATATAGAGAAAAAATGAATTTGAAGATCATTATATTAGAATAGGTAGCTTTTGAATTTGAACTTTTCTTAGTCAAGTACTATCCAATTTATTTGGCCAATTAGTGAACAGTCTTGAATTATTCAATTTTTTTATGTAAACCAGGATAATAGTACCCACGCAGTTCTCTTCTTAGAGTCTTCTTTAGTTTTCATAATGGTGTTTATTTTGTTCCTAAACAACTTTTAGTTTCATGAGCGCTTTAAAGAATTCAGTCTTTTAAAATTCTCAAAGAAACATCTACATTTCCTACTTATATAGGTGATGTCTTATTAAGATTATGTTGTTATACTTCACTTGATAAACCAATATATGAAAATAACTTTAGCCCTAATTTCTCATTAAGAGTGTGATATAAGCACCCTTTTTCATCATAGGAATAGACAAAGAAATAAAATTTGATTATATCATGGATATTGCAATGCATATTTGCTTATAAGATTTCCAATTCATTGTTACTCCATCGAATGTGAAGAAATATCCAATAATCTTTGGTGTCTGATATACAATTCACATCACTATAACTTTCTAGTACCATAAGATATCAAGTATAGTGTAGCCTATAGTACAAGGCGTATCTCAAATATTTGAATACGCTATTTATTATTTTTCAATGATTCATACTTGGATTCTTAATAAATCTATTTAACTTGGTAACTAAGTATGCAATATATTTGATCTTGTATAGTTTATTTCATACATCAAGCTTTCAATTGTTTGACAATGTTCTAATTGGTGTATTCCCTTACCTTTGTTTTTTGATAGATGCACACTTATATCCATTGATATTTTGATAATGATATTGTCACTTTAGAAAATTTATCAAGATCTTTCTCAACATAATGAGATTAAGACATTACCAATCCATTAGATATCTAATAAATTTTAAATCCTAATATGATATATACAACACTCAAGTCTTTTAGGTCAAATTTATTAGTTAAATTGTTTTTGGTAGATTTGATCATGTGTTTATTGTTGTCTAAAATTAACATGTCATCTACATAAAAACATATAATAACATAACCTTTATTTTTAGTTTTTACATAAACATACTTATCATATTGTTAATTTTAAAATTATTTGATAACATAACCTTGTCAAAATTTACATGTTTGTCTTAGTTAATTTTAAAATTATTTGATAACATAACCTTGTCAAAACATATAATGACTTAATAAACTTATAGACTTTCATTTCTTGCCTTTTAACTACAAACTCCTCATGTTACTTCATGTAGACCTCCTCATCAAGGTCATCATTTAAAAAAGTTTTCTTTACATTCATTTGATATACTTAAAGATTATTAATAGATGTGGTGGCTATTAATATTCATACGAAAGTTGTACTTGACATAGATGAATATGTGTCAAAATAGTTAAATCCTTTAACAATAAGTCTTACTTGGTATATATCAATAGTTCCACTAGCTTCCATCTTTTTATTGAATATCTATTTATAGCCTAATGGTTTACTTCCGGATGGAAGATCCATTAATTTTCATGTATGGTTTTGCATAAATGATGCAACCAAACCTAAAAAATAGGAATCAAAAAACAAGAAAGACAAGATTTTTAGAAGAACAGATACTATGGAAACCCAAATTCATAGTTTTATTACTATATAATTATCTTTTAATAGTCTACCCTCAAAATAGGGTTACAATGATCTTAAATAGGCCTTAAACCAAAGGTTTGTAAGATATGAATAATTAAAATTCCAATTCAAGAGGGAAAATAACAATTAAACTAAGATCAAGCTAAAAAAAATAACTAGGAAAATAACAAAATTGATAAAGCAGCAATTTATAAATCTAATTTAAATGCCTTCTCATTCTTGGATGGTTATAATCAACCTATTTTTTAACAAAACTGATAAAAGCAGCAATTTATAAATCTAATTTAAAGGCCTTCTCATTCTTGGATGGTTATAATCAACCTATTTTTTTATATATATAATTGGGCCTATAAAATTTCTTGAAAAAATTTGAGTCTATTCCAATAGTCAGATCCAATGTTATAAGTCCTTTGTCATATAAGTCATTTGGCATGACTAATCCTTTTCTTAGTCTTTGGCCTGAAATTTGATCTAAATAATAATATGTTAGGCTATCCACGTAGTCAAATATAATAAATGTGCTTCTAATTAACTAGCATTAACCTCCCTACTTAAAATAAAATTCATCCTTGAGTTCTAGTCATCCACTAGAAAAGGAGATAAATGCTAAACATTAAAAATATTAGAAGTATCAATGAATAAAAACATGAAGTCGATAAGAATTATCATTGATCTATTGCAGCATCTTACAATGACCAATTTTTCTTTTCCTAAAGCTTGTTATACACCCTCAAAGTAAATCTATCACGAGTAAACATCATCCATACCATGTCTATGACTTTAAAATTAACTTTTTTTAATGGAATTTAAGGATTAGGTGTCAAATCAAAAACATATGAAGGATTTCTATCCATAGAAACCTCAAAAGAACTCAATTGAGTAGTCCAATTCCTTGACCTCTTAAGAGAAAACTCCTTTTATGATAAGGACAAATCCCATTGCTTTGGTTTATTTTCTCACCAGCTCCAAAATAAATTCCTTAAGTTGTGATTTACCATTTTTTTATCCTTTTTTTTAGGATGTTAAGCATTGCTAAAATTCAATTAAGTTCTCTTATCCCATAAACTCTTATCAATGTTGTTTATGCACTTGGTATTTTAATCACAAATAATAGACTTAGGAATTCCATGTAAACAAACCACTTTCTTGAAGTAGAGATAGGCAATTCGATAACATTCATGGTATTCCTATAGTCAATAAAGCGAGCCATATTTGAGAACCTTTCAACCACTATAAGAATTTAATCCATAACTTGTTAGGTTCAAGGCATGCCCAATACAAAATCCATACTTACATTTAACAAAGCATTCGACATAGACAAAAAAAAAAGTATACAAACCAATATTTGTCAAAGAACCCTTGGATCACTGATAAATGGATAATTGATCTCTTTATTAATATTAACACTTTATTCTATAGATGGAAAGGTTAACAAGAAGAAATATAAAAAAATGGCTTTAGAAAACTTAGTCATATACAATTCTAACAGTGTGAGAAAAATAATCTGAATTTTATTCTCTAGGATATACGTCAATATTAATGCAAAACAATTTCCTAAATAGAATAGGAAAAACAATAAAAGAGTTATACACTAAATAGAAAATTGAATCCTAAATTAACTAGGAAAATATGATCAAATCTAAGTAGTACCTTTTAGACATAATGACTACATAAACCTAACATTATAGGATACATGGTTTTTAGAATCTCTTAAAAACAATTTAGACTAGTGTAATAGTTAGATTGAAAGTTATGTCTATTATTAAAAAGCTTCATGTTTGATCAAAATCCCTTACAACAATCTCCCTATGTTCAAAAGAACTCTTCCTTGAGTTCAAATTATTCTTGGTGTAAGTAATGTATGCAAAGATGAGCCTATAATTGATTGTATTTAAGAAATTAAACCTATAACCATGCTTTTTATCTTCTTTCTTAGTGTAAGTATAACATAAAGTAGTTCACTAGCAATCATTTTCCCATTCATCACCAATAGTTATGGTTACATTAGTAAAACTAGTTACTAGGCTTGCTAGCCAACAACCACCAAGATGTTGTCTCGGTTGAACTAGTAGTACAAATAAATTTGGAATAAACCTTAAAATAGGCACGCACTATAGCTCTTTATAGGACTTCATATCATTCTCCAATGCACATGCCAAACTGAAATCTCTTAACCGAGCATTGAATTTAAAATCCAGTATAATGTTATTATCCTTGACCGCAACTAGGATGTTTTTTTTTTTAAGCAATACACCTTTTTTGACCATACCAAAACCACCTTGAAATTGTTCAAGTATAAACTTTGGACACTTGATTATTAGCAAGGAATAGTAGGTTGGCCCAATGATTTCTTTGTGGTTTGAAATGTTTACTACTTTTATGTTTTTAAAATTAACTTTAAAAAACTCTTTTGGAGTATCAAAATAACTCTTTTTTTCATATGAAAATCCTAGTAAATCTAAATTTATATTAAAAAAAATTAGGATTTCTATAACCATTAAGCTTAATGGTATCATGAGCATGTTCCCCATTGAATCTTAATGGTTGATTTCAATCTATAAAAGAACTAGTATCTAAAAACAATTCCACTTTCAATATCATATTCATCTTAAGGATGCCTCCTCTACTAACAAATTAGAGATGGGTTCTCAAAAGTGGTTATAGGTGCATGATCACTCTGTTTCTGATCCTCTAGGTTTCTCTATGACAATTGATGAGTTAGTTCTATAACTTGCCTCAACATGTCTTTCTCTACTAGTCAACTAGTTAATTTTTGGTTCGTTATTGTCACGCTTTTGGACATCTTGTTCTTAATGTGGAACCTTTTCATCACCTCCTATATGAAGATGACCTATTTTGTGACCTTTCCTAATCATGATCATTTAAAAGCTCACAACAACATACTATAAAGGATTGTTGTGTTCTAATATCAGCTGGCTTAGCTAGACCTAAGGAATAGAAATTAAAGAATAAGGCATAATTTTTTGAAGAAGATATCACATAGAAATCCTAATTTGAATTATTATTTTTGAATAATTATTTCTAGTTGTCTTCCCTTAAAACATAGTTAAAACTCTTTTAAATAGACCTTAAACTAACCTTTACGGGATAGGAATAATTATGATTCTAATTTTAATTGAAATATAAAAATAACATATTTTTTAAATCAAGATAAAAATCTAAAATTAACTAGGAAAGTAACAAATTCATAGAAATAGAAACTTCTATGCCTAATTTGAAGACCTTCCCAACCTAAAATGGTTATAGCTACCTAACTCACTATAGATCCAGGCCTGTAGAGTCTTTTGAAAAACTATAATCCCTATCAAATGATCAAATAAAAAGTTATGGGCCTTCCTATCATCCAGGTTATTTAACATGACCAGATCCCTTTTTAGTTTTGGACCTTTCTATCAGGTCCAATACTTAACTATTAGGCTATTTATATGGTTCAAATACAATAAAACGAGTTTTGATTGATCAGAACCTTCTACATAAATACTAGATTGAATTTAACTATTAACAGTCTCCTTTCAATAGAGGTATTACTTTAGAATAGTTTTGGAGTTTATTTTTTAACAGGTATACTAGAAAATTAGGACTAAGAATTCGTGTCAATTTTTCTCTTTGACTCCTCAGCTCAACTTCATCATATTTTATTAGATGATGACTACTTAAGCTTGCTTCACTCATCCTCTTAAATGAATGGATTTTTTACGCTTCTTTAAAAGAAGACATGTCTTTAAAGAATATATCATTCCTTGATTCTGTTATTGTATTAAGATAAAAATCTTCAATACTTGACTTGGGTATAAGAAATTAAAATACACTACTATTGTAAGCATATCCAAAAATACATAATCCATAGTTTTAGGTCCTATCTTAACCCTTTTAAGATCAAGTATTACTACTTTTCAAAATACCTCCCCACATTAAAGTTTTTATTGAAAGGTCTTCTACCTTTCTACAACCAATATGGTGTCTTTTCTAACTTCATGTGACATATAATTGGCAGTCAAAATTTCCTTCTCTTATAACTTTTAAGGTGCTCTTAAACTTATCAATATGACATTCATCATTTCCTTTAAATTTTAGTTTTTTTTTGCTTTACAATGCCATTTTGATTATATGAATAAAAAGTGATAATTTGGTGAATAATACCATTTTAGAAATATAATTCATCAAATGGTGTTTTATATTTTCCACTTTTATCTATTTTTCTTACCTTTATCTTTTTATTAAGTTGGTTTTTAACTTTTTTCTTAATGTTTAAATATCTTAAGAGTCTTAACTTTGCTTTTTAGCATATAAGTAAATTAACATCTTGTACAATAATATATAAAAAGTAATGCATTTTTTTTCCACTTCTAGTTTTCTTAAATTATAAATAACTATTATCTTAATGGATTAAATCTAAAGGTTCACTACATCTTTCAATTGTTTTTTAAAAAAAATTTGTGAATCTTGATTATGTATAAACTTCACACTTATTATTTTTCTCAAGAACCATAATTAGTAATAATTCAAGATTAATTAATATTTATATAGAATTATAATTCACATATTATAACATGTTATGCTACATATCGATCACAATACTTAAGAAAGTAAGGATAAGAGGTATTTTTATTATTATCAATCTTATCTTTGGTTACAATAGTCATTACATTCATTTTGAAAATGTGATCACAGATATCTTTTTTTCCTACAGACATCCCACTTTTAGTTATTATAAATTATAATTTTCAATATATTAAGTTCTTCCTAATATCAATACCATGAAGCACATTATTGAGGCTGGAAAGCTTTTTGAAAGTCATATTTATAATAACCTTTCCAGCACCTAGTACCTTTAAGGTTGATGAATTTTCCTTGTAAAGTTATTCATCATCAATCTCTTTGTAAGTGGAGAACATCCTCATCTTAGTGTAGACATCTCTTATAACACTATTCAATTCATCACTACTCAAGATTATTGATTAGATTGACTTTGTAGCTAGCCATATACATGCTCATCTCTAACACTTCATTCGAAAGGTCATTAATCTCAATGGCATTGGCTTGTGTTGCCCTTTATTTCTTAAAGTTACCTTACTTAGACTTATTTCTACAATCTTTTGCTTGATATCTAGTCTTATTGTAGATAAAGCATTTGCCACTAAATCTCTTAGCAATATATTTTCCCTTCACAAGAAGATTCTTATTTTGGTTTTTATTATGAGACATTGTTAGTTGTTTAATCAAATTCTCCCAAATGTCATTAAATAAGAGTTGGTTATCTTCTTGAAAAACTTGTCGCCAATCTTCTATCCCCAACCTCATAATAAGGTCTTCAACTACTATCTTTTCTCTTTTATATTTAAAGTAGTTCTTCAAATCTTTCTAAGTTAGTGGTAATTTTTTTTTTTATAATAACAGTCATTTAGAAAGATTCACTCAAAACCATCCCCTAGGCAAGAACATCATGTAAAATGAGTTGAAACTCTTGAACTTGACTAATTATAGACATTGAATCGATCATATTGAAGTCAAGAGTTTAATTGACTATAATTTTTTTCACAGTGGCATCTTCAGCTTTGTACTTCTAACCAAAATATTCTCATAGTACCTTTACATTATTAATGCAGCTATACCCGTAATAAAATGTATCCTCCATTCCATTCAAGATGTAGTTTTTGCATACAAAATCTCATTGCATCAATTCATTCATAGCTACCACAATAATGGTACTAGATTCATCATCTAACAGCTTTGACGTATCTTCATTTAAGAATTTTTTCAAGTTTAAAATAGTCAAATAAAATTACATCTTTTATTGTGACCTTTTAAAATTTAAACTATTAAGTTTTCAGGTTTCTCATTATAATTCGCAAAAGATAATGGTGGAATCCTCCTTACTACTATAGAACTTGTCATTGCAGCAAGAGCAACAATCTCTTAAGTAGAAGTCACAATTATTTTTATTGTAAAGAAACCAAAGCTAAATATCTATTTTGATTAAAATCTGACTTAGAACGTGCATATTAAAATTTTAAAAAAAAAGCTACTGTATTAAAAAAGTTATAAATTAAATAACAACAAAATATATTAAACTAAATAATTAATAAATAAGTAAAAATTTAGCCATAAGATCGTTGGAAAATTGTTTAATAAAACTACAAATAACATTCAATTATCAGAACCATGTTATTGCTTTAAAAGGTATCTGTGAACATGAATCTAGTACCATTATTGTGGTACCATTATTGGCTTGACAAAAGATGAATAACAAGAGGGTTAACGCTGGGGTTTTTTTTCCTATATAATACCAAGGAGAGGACTCTACATTTCTTCACTGCATTTCTTCACTCCTTGTCAGTTATCTAGCCAAGGAGGTCTCTTAGCTACTTACTAGTTTACAAAAGATCAAAGATATGGCTCGCCTTTGCAGAAAAGTCGTGGAAACACCAATTCAATGCTCTACTGATGCTTTCTATAAATTCTTCAAGAAACAAGCAAACTTCTTACCGAATGTCTGCGGTTCTGTTGTGCAGACAATAGGACTCGCTGACGGTAACAAAAGCTGGGTTAATACTGTTGGCTCCCGCAAAATGATTGAAATCCTGTCTTCTGAGTCTTCCCGTGGTACGTACGTTATTAATTAAGGATGCAATAACAATATTACAGTGCTGATCCATACATTAAATGATTTGAATTCTAGCTATAATAGATTAGATTCTGGTTGAAATTACTTAGACACTTATAAGATTGGGCATTGTTTTTTCAATTATGATCAGACACTGCGGAGAAAATCAAGTATGTAGTTGAATCCGTTGACGACCGCTCCAGGAAAATCACCTACAAAGTGCTGGAAGGAGCGTTGCTGCAACAGTACGAATCCTTCTCCGTCACTCTACAGGTTACTTCTTCCAGCACCGCGAAATGGACTATCAATTATCAGAAAAAAGATCCTGCCAGCGAAAACCCTGATTTTTACCTCCAACTTTTGCCAACTGTCAACGCTACTGTTGATATTTACCTTCGTTCTAATGATTACTAAACATATCCAACATCACAGAACATGCATGCCCTTACTAGTGTCTGTATTGAGGAATAAAGAGTTCGAAGGAGCTTAATTATATGCATGCATGTTCCCGCCCACTTATATACTAAGATGTAATACGTATGTACCTTTTGGTTTGGCTTGCTAGGCTACCGTATATAATCACTCACATGACAAGGCTGGCTCCTTACATGCTTCCCTTCTATGGAGGTTGTAGCATGAAAGGGCGATGCCTTCTGATATTGTGGGTCTTTATGTAATCAAGGCGGCCATCCCTCTATGTATCTTGTCTGTACTGTCGATGAATAATAATAATGTGTGTGATTTAATCACTAATATTCAACGTGTTTTATAATAATAATATATGTTATGGAGTGGTATGAGGTTCTTTGAATCTTTTCTAATAATTAATTATAGTAATTAACAAGAATAGAATTATACAAAAATAAATATTTAATGAAAAAGGTCACCGATCAAACTTCACGGCTTCATCACTGGGCAAGCTTCAACTGTCTATCCAGGGAAGGCTAGAGAAGCTAATAACTTCCATGCACCTGAAAGAGCAAAAATGAAGGAAACTTAAAAAAAAAAAAAGTCTCCCTAGTTTCTATTAATATAAATAAATATTAATGTTTCTATTAATATTTATAAAATTAATAGATCAAATAAAATTACCATGTTAGTATTTCGAGAAATAAAACTAAGAGAGATATTTGATTTATCAAATTTTATGAATATAAATATGCAAATAAAAAATCAATATAAATATTTAAAAAAAAA
>Ga0325410_1003235_pt1 | contig 18339 bp, 10 predicted proteins | sample PopdelMetagenome_16_FD_206182 | JGI IMG/M metagenome (GOLD analysis project Ga0325410, IMG submission 206182) | Populus deltoides microbial communities from Bellville, Georgia, United States - Xylem-PdIQD-R3 | ecosystem: Host-associated > Plants > Phyllosphere > Stem > Wood/Secondary xylem... | reverse complement strand
CTTCACTCTCTGTCAATCCTGCATATTTTTCATGGAAGCAGTAAGATCATTTAATCATGAGCGCCCTCTTATCCTCTCTCTCGATGGAATTTCTACATTTGGTTCTGGATTGTAACACCTCCTATGATATCTAGAGAATGCTGGAAACAACTCTTGCCTCTCCTTCAAACTCAAGGATTATGTAACTTCACGATTCTTTCAAGATTTATGTCATAATGATGATTCTGCCAGCACCTACTTGCAGAAGACAAATGCTTTGTTTGATGAACTTGTTGCGACTGACAGACCGATCTCCTTGGCAGAACTCAACTTGTATGTGTTTCGGGGGTCACACGGTGACTTTAAGGATCTTGTCACCAACTTGTCTACTAAGGCTGATCCCATCTCCTACAATGATCTTCATAACAGTCTTCTTACACATGAATTTCTCCACAAAGCTGCTCTCTAACCTGTTGTAACAGCTCCTCTATTACCAACTTCAACGTAGTAACCAGTTGCGTTCTTTGTGCAACATCACTCTGGTTTCAGTACTGGCAAACAGGGTCGTTTTCTTGGGGGCTGGAGAAATAATAGTCGTATCAATTTTTATCGAGGAAATCATGGCAACGGCTTAGCCCAAAACTTCAGCACTCATAGTTATACCTCAGGTCAGCAATTTGGACAACAGGGACACCGATTCTCCTCTGGTTCTCCCTCTCGAACAACAGGACAACTTGGGCAGCAAGGTAACTATTTGGTGGGTATAATCACAATGTAAAGTGTCATGTATGTTATGAATATGGGCATACTGCCCAATAATCTTCTTAGTTAGCTAATCATCCTCTCCAAGCCAATGTCAATCTCGTGTTTAATAATGCCCTTACAACTACTCCTGTTACTTGGTTTCCTGATACGGGTGTGAATCATCATGTAACACCAGATCTTGCCAATATGACGAGTTCAAAACTTTACCTTGGTAATGATCATCTGCATGTTGGTGATGGTAAGGTCCTTATTATTTCCAATATTGCTCACTCTAAAATTCATTCACTGAAACACACCTTTACTTTATCCAATATTTTACATGTTCCTGCCATTAAAAAAACCTTTGCTATCTGTTTAAAAGTTTTGTCTTGAGAACAACGTGTTCTTCAAATTTCATTCCTTTATATTTTATGTTAAGGACCTCATGACAAAGGAAGTGCTTCTTTTCGATTGGAGTAGAGATGGCCTATATATTTTGTCTGAGTCGTCTGCAATATCGTTGCCTCAGGTTTTCTCATCTACATGTCTTTCTACTTCCGCTGATGTTTGACATCGTCGACTTAGGCATCCCAGTCCACACATTCTGTATTTTTTAGTGAAAAATAAAAAGGTGTCATGTACGTCAAATCAATTTAATTTTAATTATCCTGCGTGCTCTCTGGGCAAGTCGTCTCGTTTAACTCTAAAAACTACGGGTCATCAAACTCGAGCTCTTCTTCACTTAATTTTTAGTGATGTTTGGGGTCCCTCCCCTATGTTGTCATCTGATGATTTTTGCTATTTTGTTATCTTTATGGATGCTTATACAAAGTTTATTTGTTTTATCCTTTGGTTGCTAAGTCTGATGTTTTTAATATTTTTCATCACTTTCAAGCGCTCGTTGAGCGCTAATTTTCTTTAAAAATTAAACCTATTCAAACAGATTGGGGTGGTGAATATCAAAAACTCAATACGTATTTTAAAATGATTAGTATTCATCACCGTGTGATCTGCCCGCACACTCATGAACAAAGTAGCATGGTTGAACGTCGTCATAGACATATTGTTGAAACTGGGCTTAGTTTTTTTGGGCAATGTCACGCTCCCCTTAAATATTAGAGTTATGCTTTTGAAAGTTTTGTTTATTTGATTAATCGCATGCCATCTCCAGTTCTTAATCATAAGACCCCTTTTGAATGTCTTTTAAAATCGTCTCCTGATTATGTTTTTCTTCGTACTTTTGGGTGTCTTTGTTTTCTATTCCTTCATCCATACAATGCTCATAAGTTAGATTTTTATTCACCTGTTTATGTTTTTCTAGGATATAGTAACTCTCATTTAAGTTATCGATGTCTTGACTTGTCATCCAAACAGATTTATCTTGCCCGTCATGTCTGGTTTCATGAAAATATTTTTGCTTTTGGTAAGTCTGAACAAATTATAGTCCCACCAACACACCCTTCTGCTGCCACTATACCCGTTACTTTACACCATCCAACGCCACCCTCTCCAGCCCTTCCACCGCTGCCCCCTACACCCCTACATCTCCTTTGGCTCCCTTATCGTTATCTGCATATTATTATTATGATCATGCTTTAGGTACAGGTTCAAATTCACCACACTCGCATGCATTGTCCCTCGCCCTTACCAGCTCCCCTGGTTTTTCCCCTGCTGGTTCCCCTGTTATGGCGGTTACCCCTGCAATTTTTCCAGCTGGTTCTCCCTCACGGCCTACACATATATTAAGCTTTTCACCACCAGGTTCTTCCTCTGATTCCCCTCATGGAATTAACTTATGTGTTGATTTGTCTAAATTCTATCTTCAGCAAGTTCCGGTCAGTGTCTCCTCTAGTCCATCCCAGTCGACTCGTACCCATCCTATGGTCCTTCGCCCATGTCCACCCAAAGATGCTAAATTCAATGTTGTGATTGTCTCACGGGTTACATCTTTACCTCAACAAGAGCCGTTATCTTTTAAGGATGCCAATAGGTGTTTGGTTTGATATAATGCCATGTAGGAGGAAATTCAGGCACTTCACTCTAATTAGACTTGGTCATTGGTGCCCTCTTATCCATCTATAAATGTGATTGACAGTAGGTGGGTATATAAGATTAAACGACACGCTGATGGTCGGATTAACCGATATAAAACATGGTTAGTTTCCCGCGGCTTCACTCATTAAGAGGGGATTGATTATTTAGAGATGTTTAGTCTGATGGTTAAGCTTATAACGGTTCACCTTGTGCTCATTATTACTGTCTCGTATGGTTGGAACATTCACCTGTTGGATGTTCATAATGCCTTCTTGAATGGCATTCTTTAGAAGAAGGTATACATGGCACAACCATTTAGGTTTGTTGATCCTACTTGTCACGGGGGCGACGACGGAGGCTCTTGTCGTGTCTCCTAATAAGGGGTGTTGTGTGTTGGGAAGAGTTTTCGGATTTAATCATAAAATTATGATTAATGTTTAGGAGTCGCCATCTAGTATTATGGTCACTAAGAACTTATGGTCTGCGGGAGTCTGGGTAAGGGACTGGCTGTGCAAGGGGAAGACACATCACCCCCAGTGCACCCCACCTAAGGTAAGCTGCATTGTTATTTGATTGTTTTTCTAGGTCGAGTTTCTATTCGTTGGTCTTTTCTAAGGTTCAAGGCAGATATCCCTTCATGAGGGAGTCTCTACCTTATCGGGTTAAATCCTAACTGTTCTAAAGTCTGAATTTTAGCATCATATTTTTACACATTGTATCTTTAATACTTGAGGATGTACTTTATCGTGTAATTTTACACCTCATAAATATTAAAGTCTACATCTGGATCCTAAAAAAAAGATTGGAAAAGATTTTTTATATTTTGGCCAAACCTTAGTGGATGATCATAAATTGGTTATAATATCCATTTTTGGATTTTTTTTAAATATGAAAAAGATGCAATTTTTATTTTTATGAAGATATGCTTGAATATTTTTTAGGATTTGGCCGTATACAATAAAATATTTTTTTCTTTTTGAAAATGTTTTGAAATTTTTTTTTGAAATATTTCAGAGAAAACCAGGTATTTTAATACTGGAGTTGTATTTTACAATGTAAATATACAACCCGATATAATGAAAAATTGATAAAAAAATATTTGATAAAACCACAATTTTTTGAAATGATTTTTTTTGAAAATTTTTTATTTTTTTTAAATAGTTATAGTCCACTACATGAACAGTAGACGTGAATTATAATTCACATCCACTATTCATGCGTGAACAGTAGGACGTGAATTATAATTGACATCCACTGTTCACTCAGTGAATAGAGACGGAGAAGAAGAAGAAGAAGTGGAAGGGGAGAGAGGGCGGACAACCTGGCGCGGCGGTGGTCTGGTCGTGGATGACGGTGTGCTGCTAATGGTTGCAGCGGTGGAGCTGGTGGCAGGTATCAGAGCAGGATGAAAGAAGGAGATGAAAATCTGCTGAGGGAGAGGGACCGGCGATCGCGGTGGCTATTCTTCCACTAGTGTGGATTTGGTTCGTAGGGAGGCTGTACTGCCGTCTGTTGGTGGAGGAGAAAGGTGTCTGCGGGGTCTTCAGGGGCTGAAGACACAGTGGAGAGTGAAGGAAGAAGGAACGTCTTGCAGAGGAGAGAAAGATGTTCACGGTGGCTTATTACATACGCAGTGGTGGTTGGCCAGTAGTCTTGGCAAAGCTTGGTGGTGCTGGTTGCTCAAGGCGGAGCTGGAGGAAGAAATGGTGCTGGTTTCCTGTGGCGGAGGAAGAAAGAAGAAGAAACAGAAGAAGAAAATTTACAGTGGGAAGAGGGAGGAAGGCTGGTTTTTTGGCTTACTTTGGACCCAATTTTCTCCTCCCTCAGGCCATGAAATCCACCTCTATTTATAGGCGGTGAAAGAAGGAAATCTTGTCTACACAGGGGAAAAACCTCCTGCCCTTGATTCAGTTGGGAAGGATCCCAACTGTTAGCTCAAAGTAGGCATGGTGCACTGTCAAATCTGCAGAAAAAGCTGTCTGAGTTGGCATGTTTAGGCCGGTGCCGGCACCGATTAATTGTCATTCAGATTGAACGATTGATATGGAACTGCGGAGGAACTGCAGAGGATCAGTTTCGTTCAAGTTTGGTTAAATTTGGTGGACGTTAGGTGCATTAAATTCACATGCAAAGGAGGTGATTGGACCAGTTTTTCCAAAAAAATAAAGAAGAAGATGAACAGTACCAAAGTTCTGATTTTGGCCAAAGTTCATTTCAGTCCTTCCTCTTTCAATTTCTTTCAATTGAACCTCTAATTGACCCTAAATTTTTTCAATTAAGCTCATAATGAACTTCAATTAGAGCCTCGAAGTTACGCGCCTATTGCAATATGGTCCTTGGTCTCGGATTTTATCAAATTAACCCCTAATTAAACATTAAACTTTCAATTTCTTCAATTTAGTCCCTGGTTTTTGTCAATTAGGCCCTATAGTCTGGTGCCTTTTGCAGATTGGTCCTTAGCTGTCAATTAGGCCTCTATAGTCCGGCGCCTTTTGCAAATTGGTCCTTAGCTGTCAATTTCTTCAATTTAACCCCTAATTGACCCCAAAACTTCAATTTTCTTACAATTAGGCCCTAATTTCAATCAATTAACTTGGTAAAAATTAAATTTGATCTCTTAAAATTCCAATCTTCTCAATTAAGCTCAAATTAAGCTCCCAAACTTAATTTTTCACCAATTAAGCCCCAAATAAAATTAATTTGACTCATTTAAAGTATAATTAAGTCCTTGCACTTAATTAAATCCTTCAATTGGACCCAAATTAATTCTTAAACATAATTAAAATTTAATTTGGCCCATGATTAAATCAAATTAGCCTATTAAAAATTTAATTATGTCATTGGACTTAATTTTTATGCAAATTCATCCAATAATCATTTAATTTGACCTTGAATTTGCATTTTGTTTCTCCATTTTTGGGCATAATGAGGTACAATTAGGCCTTGAATCTCCTCCAAAAATTGCAGCTTGATTTCCCGGCCTGCTTTCTCCACGTTGCCAGCCTTTATTTTATTTTTTGATTTTTATTTTGAAAAAAAAAGGATTTTTTAGGGAATAACACCCAGAATTGGGTTATTACACTACTCTTTCATCTCATGTGTGTCATCTTTATAAATCTTTGTGTGGCTTGAAACAAGCACCTCGAGCTTGGTACAATCGGTTGAGCGAGTTTTTGATTTTCATTGGATTTTAGGCATCCAAGGTTGACACTTCTCTGTTTATTCTCTCTCTCAATAGTGCCATGATTTATTTGCTTGTGTATGTTGATGATATTTTATTGACCGGGAGTAACTCAGATTTGCTTCATAAATTGATTACTTTGCTGCAAACAGAATTTAAGCCTCAGGATTCGGGTTATGTTTATTTCTTCTTAGGCATTAAAGTTAAACCTACCTTCTCTAAACTAGGAATCGTGCATGGTACTCTTTACTCTGATCTGACATAGTACCGACAGATTGTTGGGGCACTGCAATATCTTACTTTCACTAGACCTGATATTTGTTATCAGTCAACAAAGTATGTCAATTTTTGCATGCCCCTACTAAGGATCATTAGGCTGCCGTTAAATGTATCATGCGTTACCTCCAAGCTACAACAACCTATGGTCTGCACATTACTCGAGACTCTCTCTTGACTCTTCATGGTTTCACAGATGCTGATTGGGCTGACAGTATTAGCGATTGAAAATCCACAGGTGGTTATCTTGTGTACTTTGGTTCTACCTCTATTTCATAGAAATTCAGGAAACAACACACTGTTGCGATGTCTTTTACAGAAGCAGAATACAAAGCCTTGGCTGATGGTACTGCTAAAATTTTATAGATTCGCTTGTTATTAGCATAACTTCAGATTTTCTCTTCGTTCATGACTACGTTATGATGTGATAACTTAGGGGCCACTTTCTTATCTGCCAATCCGATGTTTCACGCTTGTACTAAACATGTTGAAGTTGATTATCACTTTGTCCGTGATTGCGTTGCTAAGAGAGAAATGCAGGTACGGTTCATCTCTTCCAAGGATCAACTAGTTGATTTCCTTACTAAGGCTCTCCCTCTAGTCTCATTTGCTTATTTTTTATCCAAGCTTCAGGTGAAGTCTCCACCTTCAGCTTGACGAGGTGTATTAAGAAAAGAGACCCTATATATGTAAATACCTTATATAGAAATAGTTATGATGTGTAGTGCATTCCACCATTGTATTGTATACAACCCTAAAGGTATAAATACAAAGGGATGGTGTGATCAAAGTTCTTATAAAAAGTTCAATTTAGTCATCAAACTTTCCAAATTATACCCATTTGATCCTTTAATTATTTTTCTATTCAATTTTAGTAAAAAAAATTATTTTTATTATTTTCCAGGTCTTGGTTTAAGAAAGGAGAGAAAGATTGTTGGATTCTAGTGAGAGAAAGAAAGTCATCGTTCACGTCATTTTCGACCACCAAAATAGTTTTTTTGTGTGTCCAAAGGTTCTATGCAATGATAGGAGTTTGTTAATGACTGTTTCAAGCCTCAATATTGCCTAAAAAACATATCTAGGTGGAGGAAGATGAATGTAACCTGGTTTGATTTCGAGATTTTAGGTTGTTTTTTAGAATTTTTAAGTTGATAAATTGGTTTTTAGATGATGTAAGGGTGTTTGTTAGGTGTTTTTGGGTTGAAATGACTTTAAAAATTAGGTTTCTCAAGTAAAAAAAAAACATTATCTCTGTTTTTCAGCCACTACAGTGATGACAGAAAGGTAGGCTGGCAAATGGCACGTTGTCCACCTTAGCAGGTGATGTGTCATCTACCTATTTTTTTTTAAAAAAAAACCCTTTTTATTTACCCATTTAAAAGAAAAAAAAAACAAAGTGAAGCCTATGCACACGAGCCCGGGCTTGAAGGCCCACACTCCTAAGCTCTTCGTTACAAAGGCCTAGGTGTAGCGGGTTATAAGCCTGCTCGCCAAGCCTTTTTTTTAATTTTTCAATTTTATATTTAGGTTAAATATACATTTGAGAAAAAAAATTATATTTATTGAACCCTGTTGAGATTATGACTCAGATCACATGTTTAACGGGTTAAGCATGTTGCTTAATGCAGTTTTTCTTTTCTTTTTTTGTTGCTTAATGCAGTTTTTGCCCCTTAATTTAAAAATAAAAATAAAAAATTCACCCTTTGTTGTCAATGATCTACCTTTTCTATCTTAGTCTCATGAGTCTGTCCTAGTTTTTTTTCCTTTTAAAATAATATTTCATGTGAAAGAATTATAATGTGCATTATTATCATAATAATTAAATGAAAAGAAATCTTTGACATAAAAAATTTATTGAATTCAATGACGTGCATGACTTGCATCATAAGTTTGATTAGTTGACTAAAGTTCACTTGTTTTTTTTAATTGAGTATTTCTTTTTATCAATTTTATCCTTCAATATTGAGTTAATTGAGGATTGAGCTCCCCAATTTATTTATTGTTTTACAAGATTATCCCCGCGGGTTTCGTTGATCAACCCAATTTGACTCTAAATAAATTCAATATGTTTCCGTCTCAATATTAGATAAAAATATTCTCCATTATCTAGCTGATTTTGAATTCATTGTTAAAATCTATTTCTTTTTTAGAAAGCACATTACCGATGCCTAGATATTTTTTTATCATCCGAATAAAAATTTTGCTCTGACCTGCGACATAGGAGAGACAATTATATTATTATTTGATTAAATAAAAAATTTATTATAAGCAACAACATTATTAGACATAACTAGGTACATGATCCGTGTTGCGAGATCAAATATCTTGATATATATTTATCTTTTTATTTTTCTAGTTTAGTCTTTTGTTATTGTTAATGACTTTTTTTACATTTTATTGGCACGAATAATCATTTGATTAAATAAAAAAATTATTTTAAGAAACAAAAATTATTAAACATAAATGGGTACATGATCCATGTTGAGAGATCAAATATTTTAATGCACATCTTTCTTTTAATTTTTTCAGTTTAGTCTTTATTTATCATTAACAAAAAAAATTAATTTATTGACACATGTAATTCTTGATTTATTTAATTAGATGCATGGATAAGCTTTTAGACTTTTAATTGGAGATTTTTTATTTTCAAAAACACATTGGAAAAGCCTGCATATTGTTTTTTTTCTTGAAATATAAAATTTTCACTGCAGGTAAAATAACTAGTATATACTAATTAATGTGGGTTGAAAACCTTCATAAGAGCGAATTTAATAAAAAAATGACCTCAAATTTACCTCCAATGTAGGACTTCATTATCATTTAAGTTTTAAATCATTTGATTATATCAATTTTACTTTAAACGTTTTCCATATTAGACAAAATTATCCTAATATATATTTTCAGCATTTGATAGTTGACAAATTTAATAGGTTTGAACAATGTTTGTATGTTGTCTATTGTCATTTAACATTGAAAAAAAGTTCTAATTTGACCTGAATCATAATTTGTGTCAAATTAGACCTAATTAGTCCCTCAACTTAATTATATTATTTAAAAACTTCAATTTAACATACTCTATTCGCATTAAACGTATAATTTGAGACCAAACAGAAAGCAAGACAAAAACAATAAAATAGAAAACAATTACAAACACTATAGAAATAAAAAAAACCAATGCAATATTTCATCAACATTTAGGGGAAAAAATTCATCAATATTTTAATTGTCGAAAGAATCTTCGATGAAAAACTATCATCGGTAAGTTTCTTGTTGGGGATTATTATTTCATTAGTATTTACGTCAATAATTCCAATATCAATAGATTATTCATGCAAAAAATCAAATTTTATTGCCTGTTCTCCATCGGCAAGTCCATCAAAAATTAATATCCTATGAAATTTTCAGTCACCAATATCTTTAAAAATACCCAAACCTTCTGTAACTTTATGAGAAAATAGGTGCGAAATTGCTGATAAAAATGTTGAAGGAATGGACCTATTCGTTGATGATTCTATCGGCTTTTTCACTATGTTTTTTATTTTTTGTTATAATCCTCTAGCAAACGTAGCATTCAAAAAACAACAATGCCAAGTATCTTCAAACCAACAATTGCTTATATTAAACCAAAAATCATAAACAATAACAACATCAATCATCTTCAAGCCAAGAATTGCTCACATTAAACAAAAAACCACAAAAAAAACACTTTAGGAATTATTGAAACAATAAACACATCTCCAAAATACATAAAAACATTATCCAAAAAATATAAATATGATGCATTATAAACCACCAATAAATGTCTTACATAATTTCAATTTTTAGGTCATTGAGAATACTTCTATTAATGTTGATGTTGATTATTTAAAGGTAATATTGAGTACCAGTTGACATAAAAAAAGAGACGATGATGATGAGATCGACCTTGAATTTAACGAAGAAGATGATGTTGGACATGACAATGAAGAAAATAAAAAGAAGGAATATGATTAAAAGGTGTTGAATTGATTTAGATATGATGTTTTATTGCATAATAAAATTGAAAAATCTAGTAGTGGTGCTTTATAACTCGATATGGAACAACTAGCTCATCTATTTGAAAGACACCATCTCCCTCAATTACTTCATCGTTACCAGCTTTAACAACTCGAACACGATTTCTAGGTTTGGTTTTCACAACGAATAACCAATTAACTCTATTATGGTCCTTTCTATATGAATGAGTATATGTATAATACACTTGTTGGTCTTGTTTAGCAAAAACAAAAATATCATTAATGTTGTTAAATCTACCTCTTTTATTTATCTCAACCAAACCATGGTGAGAATCTACTCTAATTCCTCTATCAATATTATACCAATAGTATTTGAATAAAAAAAAAGTGTATCTTATTACTTATATTATCACAATTCAATAACCTCATATAACTTGCCATAATAATCAACCTTAAATTCATTGAAAGTTGAAACCTTTACATAAACCTCAATATTATAAGTCTTTCTACCCTCTACACTATTCAATATGAAAGATATATCCACTAATGAAATACTCATTATAACACTAGACCTTTCTTTCAAAACCTAAAAATAAGAATTTCAATTTACCAACTTCGGCTTCGATGTTGAACACCTGGTTAAAATTAACAACCACTAACTTTCAAAGAAAAAACATAACTAAATATTAACTTAGGAGGTACAAATTATAAATACTTACATGTGTTATAAATAACGTGATAAATTATTCATTTTGTAATTGCAAAATTTGAGATTCACTTACATTTATAATTTGAGATGATAATAATAATTGATAATGTTGTCTATAAGGAAGTTATATGAATTTAGTTTATAAGACAATATAAGAGATACCGGTTTTATATAATTATGTGTTTGTCTGAATTTAATATTTATCAAATATCTTCTCCTCAATACATTCTTCAATAATGGTCATCTGGGATGGCCAAATATTGACAAATTTCCAGTCAAAAGTAGTTCACCACCACCATCATTTCTTAGAATGTGGTTACTTCTTGTTTTTAAGTGAGACTCAAAATAATGAGGTAAATGTTGAAATCTCTTCAATAATATAAGTCACGCATATCAAAGCCTTAACATATATTTTTTAACCTTTTTTTAAGGTTGAATAAGTATCTACATGCAAGTAATTAGAGATGAATAACTGAATGTTTTTTTAAAAAAGACAATGGATAATTACTTAGGATACGTGTAAACACTAACCTATCAAATAGATACATCTAACTATATCAAGACCTTTAACTTTTGTCTTATAGGCTAAATGAATGGGAGATGCTCTATGAAGTTAAAGAAGAAGGTAAAGAAGATTTTTTCAAATCGATCCTATGTGTTGGGTATGGAACTTGCTCGAATAAATATCTCTAAAAAAATTACTAATCTCTATAAATGTATCTAATATCTCTTTTGGCACTAAATCCCTATAAGCAATTGGAATGAGTTTTTGCATAAACACGTGATAGTCATGACTCTTCATTCCATACAATCTGCATTCCCTTAAATTCACTAATTTATCTATGTTTGAAGCATGTTCATCAAGAAATCATAGACTCTTAAGTCATTTGTACATAATAAGTTGTGCATCTTTGGATGATTTCGGCTATATATGAAGGCTGATGGATGAGGGGAGATGAGAGTGAGCTTCGGGTGATGGTACTGTCTGGGTGAAGGTAGTGTTTAGATTAATGTTTCATACAGGCACATTATCAAACAAGTTGTGGGCAAAACTAGAAAACCTTTTTTTTTTTTTTGACAACATTGTTCTTTACCAAACTCCAATTAGAAACACAATCAACCAAGAAACAAAAGAAACATTTTAAGAAAACAAGCACAATAAGAGTATAAGTTTCTCCAACACATCCGAGTTTGAGACTTCTTCATCTATTCGGGTATGGTGTATGTCGTCCGGTGGAGTCGCTCCTTTACATGGTGGGTTTGGTGGACTCTGAGGACTAGGTGGTGGGGGTAGCTTGCGTGGTGCTGATGGTGGTGGAGTCGTGGGGTTTGTATTATATGAGTTATCCATGGTTTAGTAATCGGTTTTTATTACATGGGTTTTTATTACATGGTTTAGTGTGAGTTTGGTAACATGGTTGAAACCATATTTTCTAAATATTTAATTTTTTTTGTTTTAAATATTTTTTTAGTTTTTAAATCATTTTGACGTACTAATATTAAAAATAATTCTTTAATAATAATAATATAAATTTGATGTATTTCTAAACAAAAAAACATTTTAAAAAGTAATAATTATCATATTCCCAAACACCCCATCATCTATGTCTATGAATGAATAGTGTTTTTCCAAGGCTAAATAGCTTTGGTTAATTTTTTTGTTTCTACAGTATAATTCTACTTAGTTCATTAATTGGTTGAGCGCATGGTTATTTCTCATGTACTCTTCCGCTGAGACGTCTTGTTATGATCCATGAAATTAAAACAACCCGTGTGTAATTTGTCATGATATGAGTGTTATTGTACCAAAAATAATAAAATTGAGATAATAATTACTCTCCAGTTGCCATGATATTGATCTACCTGAGTACCACTTATTAATTAATCTGTCACTTTACCCATGTGTAATTTGTCACATTTTTCAATATTTTCGTCTTAAATAAATATTTACTTTGAAGAAACCACTTGTCGATTCTCTGAAGAAGGATATTATATATATATACACACACACACACACACTATGGTCTAATTTCAAGGAATTAATAAGTTTTGAAAAATATTGTGCATATACCAACACGATACATGGTTGACGCAAATAATTTCTAAAAATAAATAAAAATTTTATACTATTATAAATTTCCTAAAAAAACTGTAAGTATGAACTATGTTGTGCAAATCTCAATTAATTTTTTTAAAAAACAAATATAAGTGATTTTTCACCAAAATGAAAACAAATAATTCATTACACAAAAAAAAATTATAAATTATGCATCTAAGGAATTAATACACCAGTATGCTGATAGAGAATTTGAACTCATTTATCGAACAAGATAGTGTTTTTTTTTAGAGGGGCCTAGCATCAATCTACTCCTATAATTAAAAAATAACTGGAAACTTGTATAGTTTGTCTCTCTCTAGTTTTCCTACCCCCACTTACAATAGGCAGATTAAAAATCCTAGTAAGCGTGTTCATGATTGGATGTGACTGTCAATGACAACCAACCTTAATTCACTTCCCTCCTTGCTTCCAATGTTCTCGCTCTTGTTCCTTCCTTGTTGTCACGTAAGCAAAAAGACATGTTAAATCGAAAGAAGAAATATATATAATATGAGTCTAATGCTGTCGGAGATAGTCACAGGTGATTGCATCTGTGTCTTGAAGCTCTAAGAAAAAATAATTTAATAAAATAAGAAATCGTCTATCCGCATAGCTTTTTTCACCATCGACTAAAACGAGAAACATATATAGGCCTTGCTTTTTTTAACTTTTTTTTTTGCCACAATCATAGGTTACATCGTCTATGTTACATGCCTTGAATTATAAATAGATTTGTTTTAGTATTATGATTCTTTTAAAGACTTTTTAGTTTAAAAATATATAGAAATAATATTTTTTTTATTTTTTAAAATTTATTTTTGATATTACCACATCAAAACAATTTAAAAACATAAAATTTTTTTAAACACTTTTAAAATGAATGAGAAAACACACAAGCTACAAGACATGAATACTGTTACAAGTTATGACCTGCCTTTCAGTTTCCATGCTTTAATGTTGCTAGCTATATACTACAACATATTTTGTCTCGATCCGTTGTTCGCTACATTTAAGTGGATGGCATAATTTAAATCAAGGGTCTTGACTTGAAGAAGTTAATATATATATATATTGACAGCAAATTAAGTAGTTAATTATTGAATTGCATGACAATTCCCAAATAATTTATTTGATTTTTTTCTAATTAATTACCTCCATTCTAGTGAGTAACGAGTTGAAAACATACTTCCCAGATAATGTGACAATTTGACCACAAATCTTTAATTGATATTATCGTCTGATAGGATATTCGTGATTAATTAATATCATAAATTCCCTTTTCCTCGCCAGTGCAAATACAAATCATAGAGAACAAAAAAAAAAAAAACTCCGTCCAGACAAACACAACAGCCACTTGAAAAGAATTAAGGAATGTATACTTAATAAAGTAATTACGTGCTGAGAAAATAACGAAAAGGAAATACTTTTTAAAGTTACACAGCACGTCAGGAATGTAAATGAAATTTGATATTCAACCTTCAAATGGGCATTTCACACACTGAACGAAAAGAAAAGGATCGGTTTCGTAAAGTATAATTAATTATATATAAAAATAGTTAATAATACCTTTTTAAAGAAGGGTTCGCAACACAACAGGTTATTTTGTACTTATTGAATCATAAATAATACATTTTTTACTTTATTATTCATAGTGGTAGTTATAAAAATATTATTAGCAAATAAACTATTAAAAATTTAAAATTCCCTCTAGAACTATATTCTAAACCATATAAAATGGATTAGAGTGGTAGGTAAAACAAGAATAACACTAGGGTTGGAGCAAGAACAAAAAATCAGGGAGGGCCAAATTATAAATTAGGGGGTCCAAGAAAAAATTTCAATTACTTTTATTAAATATTTACAAAGGAGGGGCATTTTCTTGCAGGGGCCGGGGCCCCCCTCCCTCCACCCACTGAATAACACAATGCTGTAAAATATATTTTTCCATGCAAAAATTATAGGATAAGATTTATTGTTATGTAGTAGATATAAATACATGTAATTTGATATTTGGTGGGCCTTGGACTTATGATGTAGATGTAAGGTATTTGGGTAGGGATAATTTGTATAAGATCAATACAAGGATGGTGTGAATTATATCTTTGTTAATTTGAAATGAAAACTCAAATCTAAAGCTTTTATAGTAGATAAGAATGCTTAACATGAGATACAAGAAGATACAAGGAAGACTATATAGGTTGATACATTGATTATGAAGGTGGTAGTGGATGAGAGAGAAGAGAAAATGATAGACATTCTTGAAGTAATTAAACATTTGCTCGTTGAGGTTGAAGAGATCCTACAAGATCAATTGTTGGATGAATTGTAATTGCTAAGAGACTTTGAACATTAGATTGATTTAGTGTCAAGAGCTAACTTTTCAAATCTGCCATATTATTAAACAAGTCCTAAAAAGAATGAGATATTGAAGGAGAATGCACCAGAGTTGTTAAGAAATGGAAAGTTTTTAGAGAGTCTAAGTCTTTGTTTATCTTCAAAAAAATAATGACAATTGACATAAATATATAGACAGTCATGCCATTAATAAAATAACAATGGATATAATTTTATAATTTCTCAATTAGATGACATGTTTGATCAGTTACATATAATAACCATTTTTACAAAAATTGACTTGAGAAATGAACACCATCAAATTTAGATCTGACTTGAAAATGAATGAAATACAACTTTTAAACTTAAAGAGGGTTTATATGAGGGACTATTTATATCATTCAAATTGTCTAGCATGTCGAGCACTTTCATACAAGTGATGAATAAGATTTTACATTTCTTTATTAATAAATTTGTGGTTATTTACTTTATTGACATTTTAATTTATAGTAGATCTGAAACTGACCATATAGAACATCTAAAGAAAATGTTAGAGGTTATATTAGAAAATAAGTTGTATATGAATTTAAAGAAGTATTGTTTTATTACTAATAATTTGTTATTTTTTAAGCTTTATTGTTAGTGCAAATGACATATATGTTGATGATGAAGAAAAAGTTTAATTGAGGAGAAGAGGTATAAACGAGTTTCATTTTAATCAAAGAAAAAATAAACACTACTCTAATTTTAGCACTTTTAAATTTTGATAAACTATTTGACACAAAACGTGATGCTTGTAGTGTAGGAATTGGAGGTGTATTATCCTAAGAGGAGAGTTTTATAGAATTTTTTAGTGAGGAGTTGAGGAATGCTTCATTGAAGCAGCCTATGTACAATAAAGAGTGTTATGTTATTTTTTTAAGCTATGAAAAAAATAAAAGCATTACTTAATATGCAAGGAATTTGTGTTGTATTATGATTATGTGTTGAAATTTCTACAAAACTAGAAGAAAATCGATAATGATATACATGCAAGATGGGTAACTTACTTGTAGTAGTCTTCAATCATAATTATGTATAAGGCTAGAGTCTAGAATACAATTATTGATTCTTTGAGTAGAAGGGCAACCTTGTTAGTTACCTTTAAATGAGAGATTATTAGGTTTGATTATTTGAAATAGTTATATGAGCATAATATGGATTTTAGTGAGATATAAGAGAAGTGTTAAAAACTGTTCATTGATGATTTTCACTTTATGATTGGTTCTTGATAAAAAGGTAATTAATTTTGCATCCATTATTCTTTATTATAAGAAAATGTGATTTAGAATATTCATAGAGAAGGTTTGGCTAGTCACTTAGGATGATAGAAAACTATTAATATTGTTATTGAGAGGCACTATTGACTTAATTTGAGATGAGATGTTGGTTAATTTGTATAAAAATTCTATATTTGTCAAACTATCAAAGAAAAATCACAGAATACAAGTTTATATATGCTTTTGCCAATCATTAAAAATATATGGGAAGACTTGTCTATAGATTTCATATCAAGATTACCATGTAAACAAAGAAAAATGGATTTTGTATCTGATATATTTTCAAAGATGATGCATTTTATCTCTTACAAAAAGATAAATGATGCTTAATAAATTGCTTGACTTTGCTTTCAAGAAATAATTTGATTGTATGGGATGTCAAAGGCCATTACTTTTGATCAAGACAGCAAATTCCTAAGTCATTTTTGTCAAACTTTAGAAAACATGCATGGTACACGACACATACACAAACAAGTGTTCAAATAGAATCGTTAAATTCAACGAATACTTAGTATTTTGATTAGGAGCATATGTAAAGACAAACCAAGATAGTGGATAATTGGTAATTTGATTTGGATCATATGTTGAGACAAACCAAAATAGTGGGATTATATGTTGGTACCAACATGATTTGCATACAGCTATGTTAAACACAATGCAAAAGACAAATTCTTTTTTAAGATTATGTATATGCAATGCCCTTGGCATGAACTTGATCTTATCCCAATTTAGAAAGTTGTTGGATATAGTATGACTATTAAAAAGATAGTTATGGAAGCATAAACTATATATGTTAATGTGAGGCAGAAGTTACAACAAACTAATGTCAAATACAATAATGTTGATGATAAACATCTTCAAGCTAATATATTTAAAGATAGTGATAAAATGATAGCATTTTAATGCAAGAAGAGATTTGTGGTAAAGACATCTAGGAAGTTGCAGTAGAAGAAGTAGGATCCATCTAACATAAAGAGAAAGATTAATGATAATGCTTTATACTATTTATCTATCAAAACATATAGGTATTTCTAAGACTTTCAATGTTTTTGTTATTTATCCTTATTATGGTGATGAACTATTATATTCAAATTTAAGCATTCACTTGAGGTCGAGTTTTTCACAAATAGAGGGAACTAATGTGCAATGTTTAGCAGATTCAATTATGGACTAGATCGACAAAGAAAAACTTAAGAAGAAGTCTAGTCGTGTCAAGGTTTTCTCTTAATAATCGAATATGATCAACTGTCAATCATTATCGAACATGATCAATTGACCATAATTAAAATCAACCATGATCAATATAGTCTTCTAATAGAAGATATTTGAATTTTATTTTTTTCCTAGTTATATTTGAATTTCTTTCCTAGTTAAGTTATAGAGTTTTAATTTGATTTTTTTAGTTACGAGTTAAATTTTTTATTTGATTTAGGTCTTTTTGTTTAGATTTTTATGATGATAAATTGTCATTTTTAAGTTCTCATATGATTAGAAATTATGAAATAAAACCTTTTAAAATTATATTAGAGTTTTCTCTATATTTTTCTTTTTTAGTTAAGGGTTATAACCTTAAACTTAAATATTAGTTTATTTATCTACAACTTAAATTGTATTTTTCATAGATTGAGAAGCTCTAATGCTATAAAATGCTTCAATAATTGCTTTAAGGA
>Ga0325410_1003232_pt1 | contig 18341 bp, 13 predicted proteins | sample PopdelMetagenome_16_FD_206182 | JGI IMG/M metagenome (GOLD analysis project Ga0325410, IMG submission 206182) | Populus deltoides microbial communities from Bellville, Georgia, United States - Xylem-PdIQD-R3 | ecosystem: Host-associated > Plants > Phyllosphere > Stem > Wood/Secondary xylem... | reverse complement strand
TGAGATGGCCGGCATGAGCCCTAAAATTCGAGAAAGATCTTATGCCCTTAATATTGTTGGAATCATAACAGTTGCTATTGAGAAGGGAACTGTTATTGGCTCTGCAACTCTTATCTTCCTAGCCCTTCTGGTGCATCTTTATTGGCTCCCTGCCATGACAAGGAAGAGTGTGGGAAGTGACCTAGGATGGTTGAGGAGGTGCAGGCAAATATGGAAGTTAAGGGATTCTAATCAATACAAGCCATTGTTGGCCTTGACAATGAACTCTCAAAGTTCACCCAAATGCTTGAAAGAAATCCCAGCAGGATCCTTTTCAATTCAACATGCAATATCTAACTCGGGTGATCCATCTTTATCAGACTCCCACAACGTAAAGTTTATTGGTTTTCTTTTTTAATTATTCAAGAAAGTCAATCTCTATAATGGTGAAGTGCTTTGTGTTTGTATCAGTTTACTTGTTGGATTTGTACAAAGAAGTGGTTAAAACTATGGGAGACGAATGAGTATTGGCAATCCATTCTGGATGATTTGCATCTGAATGTTTTGGCGAGGTAATTACGTAGGAAAAGAAGTTAGATCTTGTTTGTTTATGGAAAGTAATTTTCAATTTTTTTAAAAAAATAAGATTTTTTTTGCCAGGAAATTGTTTCTCGTCTTAGTAAATGACCTCTCTCACCCTTGTTAAACATTAACAGCTACCTCTTTTAGCAAAAACAATTTTTCCCATTGCCAAATTAAACTATATATAATTATTTTCTCCATGTATTTCTTTTATTTTTAGGGTTCTATTTTTCAATTTCAACTTTTTAGATCAAATCTATTAACATGTTTTCCATGTTATGGGTTTTATTGCCTTTTACCATAAAATTTTCTATAATAATCTTATGAGTTAACCTTTTTTTTTTTTTTTTTTTGTTATAGGGTTGTATTTCCCATTCAAATCTAGGTGGCTAGAGATTGTTTTCAGGTACTTGAAACCTTAGTAGCTTTGATTTTGTTGGATGTAGAAAAGCTTGTTTGCCTACTTAATTACTTGTTACGTTATATATGCTCACATCTCACTTTGTTTCCTGATAATGGAAGGAATTATGGAATTATGTTTTTAAAATTTGTAATTTTTTGAGATTTTCAATTCTAAAAGCTCTAAATTTTATAGATTTGAAATTACTTGTTTGTTTTTCCAAAAACATGTATGAGAATATCTGTATCCATTGTAGTTGCAAGGGTAATTATTATTAAATAAGAAAAAAAAATTATATAGTAAGAGAATCACGAGAATTTTATATAAATAACATTTTGAATCTAAATGATAGATATTGTGTCGAACAAATTCATATGAATTTCTCATTTGTGTGGCCTCCTCACATGTCATAGCCTATTACAATTAACTCAATATATGTCTTTTAAGGAGCAAGTGGATTGTGTTATTATAAATTATAGGTTGAAATCTTAGATTTTATTTTATTAGTGGTAGTTACTATTACTCTGTTGAAGCTATCTATTTTTACTATAGAATTATATTAAAAACAATTCTTAAGTTGTAAAAACTCCTTATTAAAGACCTAGATGGTTTGGTTCCTATAGAGATAGTGAATAATTGAAAATTTTATCTTTATTTTAAGGTAAAAGAACAATACTAATATTTTTATACATTAATTAATTATATCAAGAAGAAAAAGTTTATCATTATTGTTTCATATTTATATAAGATTGTGTGAGAGCAATTAATGATACCCGTGTTATTATAAATATTCATGTTGTAATTGAAGGAAAGTTCAGATGTTGAAAAGAGAGAATAACATAAAATTTTTGAGCTGCTATAACTTTTGATTTGAAATTTACAAATGTTTTAGCTAGCCGAGAAAAAAGTGCACATGATTCACATGTTTTAGGTCACTATTAAGATATAGTGGTTTAAAAATTTTAGAAAGTATAAAGTAAAATATTTATTATATGTAATAATCATCTAAAATTTCTAAATTAGATAAACTTAGTAATATATTTTATTTTTATTTTTAGGTAAATATTATCGTGGTGATGTCAGTTACAACATTAAAAAATAAATCATTTCTTCTTTTCATGGAGCTCGATATTACTTAATGAGTTTATGGACTATTCAGTAGAAATGAAAAAGTAATATATTTTATTTTTATTTTTAGATAAATATTATCTTGGTGATGTCGGTTACAACATTAAAAAATAAATCATTTCTTCTTTTCATGGAGCTCGATATTATTTAATGAGTTTATGGACTATTCAATAGAAATGAAAAGAAGCTATTTAATTTTTAACATTCTTTATTGAGAAACATTATTGAAACATTATTGAGTGAGGTTTTGGTAATTTTAAGAATCGTTTTAGAGCAATTGATTAAAAACCTTTTTGATTTTATGAAATACAAGTGATTGTTATACTTGCATATGCATTATTCATATCATATAATAAAAGTTGACCCTTATGATTTTTTTATAGAAAAAATATGATTTAAAAATGAACTAATTAAATAAAGAATCAATTTAAGCCAATTTAAACCAAAAGAAGAAGAAAGAGAATAGAGAGTGAACATAAAAAAAAAAAAGAAGAAAAAAGAATGCATCTACCACATGAAAATGATTACAACACCAAAAAAAATGGTAGTTAATTGTTTTATTTGTGTTTGTTTTTAGTACTTTTTTGGTATAAAATTAATTAAAACTAAATATTATATGGTTTTATTTTTATAAATTTATAATAATTTTATTTTGTAAAAAATAAGCACCATAAAGAATGAAAAAGAAAAGGATAAGCACTCACATGATTTAAGCAATGTCTCATATATTAGTTGAGATATACTAAATAATTTGGCTTTTTTAATATGAAAAAAAGTTATTGAGTTTTTAAAAATAAAAAAATTAATAATAAATTTTACTTAAAAAATATTTATATTATATTTAAAATATTTATATTATCAATATATATATATATATATATATATATATATATATATACACGCGCCGACGCGTGTGTTAGGGCGGCGGGAGTGGATAAACTTGAAAAAAATTAAAAAATTATTTTCTAGTTTATTTTTTATATTATATCCAAACACTAAAATAATTTTCATAACACTATTAAATTTAAAAAAAAATTTATTTTTTAAAAAACATTTTCCATAAAAATCACTTTACAAAAAAATAAACAATTCTCTAAGACTTTAGTAACTAGTCAAAGTGGAAATGATCAACCGGTAACCAGTCTGGTAGGGAATCATTGCTGGTACAAACCTAGCCTAAGAGTGTTTATTTAAACGATGCGCAGCGCAGAGCATTAACAAAGACTCGCTTAGTCCTTTGGATGATGAAGGCATAGCTTGAACTCAACCTTGCTTAGCAATCCTTCTGAACTAAACACTGGCTAAAGTTGATGAGGCTTCAATAATATTTTCTGGGTTGATTTTACAAAAGGAGCACGAAATTCTTAGGATGGTTAATCTGTCCATGGCGATCCATTTTCACCTTCCTTCAACTTAAAATCTATCATTTCTTTCTTTTTGCCGGGACCTTATCTTCCGAGATAAGTAATACGTATTGGTTTTGGTATCCATGGTAATATACACACCACGTAAACAAAGTCTGCATTGTGTCAAACTCAGAGCCAGTCACCATTGATTCGATTCATTTGCAACCTCGCATATTGTAGAGGTAACTCGAATGCTCTCTCACAAGTAACACTTTTCAATCTTCAATGTTAACCAATTTCTTCATTCCTCACACACATGCATACAATGAATTAGCAGTGGCTGTAGCAGTTATAGGGTTCAGCCTGTATAAGAATCCACCTTACCTTCTCATAATGAATGATTAATGTTCAGCTCCAACAGCAAGTATGTTTGCTCCAAAATTATACAGAAAAACTATCAACACCCTGTAGCTCCTTAGAAATCCTGATGCATACTGACATGGGACAATCTGTCTTGATTGCATTTGAAGCAATGTGCGACCTGCTTGTAGCATATCCCTCCTGAAACAACCAAAACCCTACAGGCTGTGAGTATTATTAATGTCAATTGGAGATCCAATAGAGCTATCACAACCCCAGGGAAGTTGAATCCCCTATACCCGGACACCTAATTAGAATAAAAATATAAAGCAGCTTTACCTACTCAGGGAAACTACAGAATTACAAGACAATACATGCTTATATCGTTTTGAATTCTATCCCTAACAGCTGTTCCATGTTTCGAATCTCTAAAAGAGATAAAGCAAGTTAAATGAACGCTGTATTGTCCCATCATGGCTCCTAGCCCTTGGTCGATCACGATAAAGTGTCCCCAAGGAAGAGAAGTATACCTTTTGCATTGCACTCATCATGGTCCTTAGTGGAGGAGAATTGATTTTGGCCCGGCTTGCCACCTGAAACAATAAAATAAATGACAAGTCTTCATTACAATTTGTATATTGCCACGTATCCTAGCACAATGAGATAAAGAGGCCAAAGTAGAAGAAGACATTTGCAAAAAAGACCTCATCCATCTTGATGTATCCAGATTTTAATCTGGGATCACTTTCATCCAACATCTGTTTCAGAAGTTTTTCCAGATCAGTTTCTGCACCATTTCCTATCCATCCCCATTCCTCAGCCAAATTTATCATTTTACTAATGTAGGCAGCACTATGAAGAGGTCCTGTCCACAGGGGCCCTGAAATAACGAGCGACCTAGAACCCTGGGGAAAACCTGAGATTTAGCATGTATCATAGCAATACATAGTTGGAAAAAATACTCTTCTGAGACTTATGATGTCATGCACCATATTGAGAACTGCAGAGCAAGAGATTGTACCACAAGAGAGGAAGATAAATGTAAGAAGTTAGAGGGAAACAGTTCAAATAATGATGTGAGGAGAATTGTAAGTGAAAATTTACATGTGATCCACTGCAAGAGCAACTAATCTGACCAAGTTCAGCCCATGAAAATTCTTGAGAATTTCCACAATTGTTGCAGTAGGTGATGAAACCATAATGCCTGTCATTAAAGGTAAAGTCATTTGTAATTAAAAATACCAATAGCATGGTAGAGAATTGAACTCAAAAGGCAGTAACATAGCAATTAACAGAAAGACCACCTGTTTTCAAGTAGCTTCCCTCGATTTACTCTTAGCATGACCCTAAAAACAGGTCCATGATACGAGTAGTAAGAAAAAAGTGGTGTGATATAATAGCCAAGCACAGAAGCTTCCCGCACAGCCCCACCTATAAGCATTCGCAAACCAACCTCATTCGAATATGGCATAGGACGTACATATGCTCCATATGCAGCTAAAGAACTAGACATAAGAATACACAAATCATAACCGTTCTACTTGAGGCAGTAAACAAGTTGCAAACTCATTCAACCATAAGCAATAAAGCATCAAATTTTGACAATCAATGTTCACAGAAAGAAACCAGATCAACTATTAGTGCAATTTTCAAAATTGCTTGAAATGCAGTTCAAGTACTCACTGGTCAGGATGGTGACCGCCTGAAGAGTGGCCATCAGTAGAAGTAACATAAAGCAATCCATCAAAACTTAATGTGTTCATTGCAGACCTCAAAAACAAGGAAATATCACTCCCAAACGAATCAATATCAATCAAATCAAAAAAATCCTTTTGCAAGTAACACTCACTCAACACTCTATTAGCATCTAAATGTGTAACAACCCATTTTCTCTCATCCCCAAAACCTCTGTCTACTCTCTTCAAATTCTCTAAAATAACCCTCCTGTGCTCATCATTAGCATCATTTGCCAGTACAAAATCCGCTTTCGCTTCCATTAAGTAGCGCAAGGACCGGATTCCACACCCACACAATGCGTCAAGCACCCGTAATTTCCCTTTGGATTGATTGTACAGGGATGCTGCTAATACCCCCAAGTCTCGGCCTTTAGCACTTTCATGGCGAAAGAAGGTCTCTCCGGTCTCAAATTCGAGACCCCTTTCGCTTTGGAGCTCGGATTTGCAGTAAATCCCGTTAATTTGTGGTTTATAATGTTGAATTTTAGGGTTAGGGTTAGGGTTTTGGGGTTTGTAGAGAAATGGGGCTTTAGGAGAGAGAGTCAACATGGCGGGAAATGTGTTTGGGTTGGGCAGTTCTACTTTTCGTGGGGTTTATATATCATATATATATATATATGGATAAAAAAATTTAACTGTGTATGAACGGCCCAGATATCTTTTGAACTGAGGAAGCAAACCCCACCAAGATTTTGCCGCGTCATCATCAATCTTCCCTACTTTTGGAACCTCTGGGTAGTAGTAGTATAATTTTGTGGTTGAGGGGCTGGCTAAGTCTTAGGTTTCAGTCAGGGAACTGAAAGGTAAGGGTTTATTTTTGTGCGACTTTGAACAGAGAGATGATGAACCGTTTGTACTACATGCATGAGGGCAGCAGCAGCGAGAAGTTCAAAGATTTGGAAGGTAATCAGAGCAGTAAGGCAAAGGAAAAAAGAAGAAAGAAGCAAATCTGGGTCTTACTAAGGTGAACTTCTTCCAAGTTTTTAAGGTCTTTCTGCTTTTGCTTCCATTTTTAGTATATTGTAATAGACAGGGAGGGAATAAAGACTGCTGGATTTATTATTTGGCCGTTTAACTAATTGGTTTTATTAGAGAATTTAGAATTTTTTAGCTGCATTTCCTATTTACTTGTAGTTTTTTTACTTGGAATATTTTATGTTTCCTATTTGGTGCAATTTCCTTTGGTTTTCCTTTTCAAAAATGGATTCCTAATGCGGTTTTAGGGTTTACTAGAATTTGGTGAAAGCATAAGAGCAGTCACTTTCTTCTCCTCTTTTCTTTTACCTTTCTTCTCTCCCCTCCTCCCTTATTTGCTTGTCTTAACCTGAATCAGTAAATCCTCAATGGTCAATGCCCACATTGTTACTGTAACTACTGGACTCGAAGCCTGAACTGGTACAGAAGAATTTGGCCTGGGTGGGTGGTTCTTGAAGCAGGGATTGTGATAGAAAAGTTCACATAGTTGTTGTGTGAAAGAACAGTTCCAGCAATATAATTTGTGATTTTAATCAGCAGTGAATAATAATCATAATGGTCGTTCAATAGAAATGCTGAATCGGATGCCCTCAACTGACCTATGGTTGCAGCATCATGTTTGCTTAGTTTTGAAAAGCTATAGTGGGATATTTGTTCAATTTGGAATTTCGTTATGAACGTTCTATGCAATTATATCATTCTTTTTTATCCAAGGACATCATGTAGTTGAGCTTAGCAAAGTCTGTTACCAGAGCTCGGAACTATGCCAACCATTTGTATTAGACCTTTGGATTGACAAACATTTGACCATTAGAATTTGGATTGACCTTCAGTATCAACCATTTGTAGCTTTTGTCATGTCTTCGTTGGATAAAGTAACAACTCTCTCACTCTTTTTGGCAAAGGGGTATCCATTTGTCCTTTCAGAGAACCACAACTTGCCCTCCATAGCTTGAGACTAGTTGTGCCAGGTCACATTAGTCCTTGGGTTGATGAGCCAACCTTGTTTTTAGATAAAGTAACGTCTATTGCATGACTCAGCCACTTGTGCCCAACTCATGTCATTGAGGATGGGGGTTTGTGTCAAAATTCTAGGTTCGATTACATAGCGATCTTCATGGTACAGAGAGAATGGATTTTCCTTGTAACTTGTAAGGCTATATACAAGCTCACAATGAGATTTAGGACTGCTTTATCAATCTATGGAATACAGCATCATTGAAGCCCGCCCTTCATTTCTCTTGTCGGATTAAGAAGGATGGCCTTCAAGAAAGCTTGATCTCAACTGTTAGGTCTGAAAGATGGCCAAATCATTGAAGTTCACCAATTTATCTTCTATACTCAAGATGGCCTCCCATACAAACTAGGTACTGTAATTGGAAAGACACATAATCCTTTTACAAGGAAATGCTCTGTTTTGTTTGGTTCCTATGGTTCATTGTATTCAATATAACAAATATTTGTATCTATGTTGTGACTTCATGAATAAGGTCCTAGCTACATACCTTGTTAGGTCATCCTGAGATACTTGGGCTATTCATGGAGCTCAATTACATGTTTTAGTCACAGATTTTAGTTAATTCCAGGAGCGCTAAATAATATTGCACATCCTCAAACATATCATGTATTTCCATAATTTTCTGTTATGCTAGTATCTGATAATTTTACCAAAAAAGGCCAGAAAATTAAGTCAATCAATACTGCATCTCCATGCAATGAATGCAATTAATAGGTGATATCTGGGAACGAGTCAAAACATTTATCCCTGAAGGGAGCTACCAATATACCTTTTGCATAATTTGGACTAGAAAAATAGGGATTAGGTGAGATGTAATAAGAAGTGGATAAAAATTGATTTTTTTGTCAATACTAAAAGCGCTATGTGCATATTTGGAAAACTGATATAACCTTCTTGCATACCGTGTTGGCCCATTAATGAAGAAGAAGCCACTTTGCCATAATCTCGGCAAATTTATGACAGGCAAGACTCCTTTTTTGGCTGTGAAGCCTGACACAAGTATTTTACATTTGGACACCCAACAACAACAAGATTTATCCAAACTTTTCCTTATTATCTCTTTGGCATTGTTAATTTCACTTATGCTCATCTACTAATCAACTCGTGAAGCTTCCCTTCAAGTTGAAAAGAAAGGGAGAGGGGTGGAAGTAGGAATGATTTTCTTGTTATTATCATCGCTGTGCTCTTCTCTTTCTTCAATCCATATTTGTAGAGACCAATTATTTTCCTTGTAGTGCAATCTTATTTATGTTAGTGTTCCAATCTCAAATCCTGTTCTAAAAATTGTGCTCCATTTTTAAGATAACTTGCAGCATTTTTTTTATGGTTGTTCCAGATTTTCACTAGTTTAGAACTTTTAAGATATCCTCGTATAAGAAGGCTTTGTGAAAAAATCTCAGAAAATGATATGCAGTTCCAATCTGCAGCCAATGTGAAAGCAGCTTCAACTTCTCATGAAGCATTGAAATTGTTGGTTTGCTTCTCAGCTTGGTGCCAATTTCATTTCATGTTTAGTTTGTTTATTCTTAACACTCTTAGGGTTTTCTTCATCACTAGTCACCATGGGTTCCCTAATCTGTTATTAATACTGGCTTCTATGACTCCGTATATTTTCTGCTAAAAATATTTATCCTTTTTGCATTTGAAACTTTTTTAATCTTTAACTTTCAACATTTTGCTGTACTGATTATTTGTAGTCAGATTTGAAATTGTCAATGGGCCACTGCATTTTCGAGTGTTCATAGGCTGCTCTTCCTGGAATTGAAGCATCTATCTCATAACTTGGATATGGGAAATCTTCAAAGGAGTTTTTCACCTCCCTCCTTTTCCACCTCAACCTCCTCCTCCTCCTCCTCCTCACTTGGTCCACACCCATTGCAAATTGATTCGGAACTATGGCTAGTGGTTGAGAAAAGGACCCAAGAGATATTATATACCCTTCAACCTGCTTTTGTTTCGGAGCAGAAAAGGAAGGAAGTCATTGATTATGTTCGGAGTTTAATTAAGGGTTATTTTGCAGTTGAGGTGAGATTTGTCCACTGCCTTTCTAGGTGATTCTCTTTCTGGTGGCAGGAATGTTGAATAAATTAGTTTCCTTTTTTTTTGTCCCTCTCAGTTTCCATATATAGATCTTTCTTGTTAGTGCGTACAATCATGTGCCTGTCAGAAGTTTGTTCCAATGTTTTCGTATTGAAATAGTGAATAAACTAATTATGACATGGGCATTCTCATTAGAGACTACTCTCTGCTTTTAGCATTGGAAACATGAGAATTTGAACTGCAATAGTTGATTAGCGGGCTCATCTCAAGTTATTCACCTGGAGGATGACTTTGCTGGTTTCTTTATCATAAAGCATTCTGTTGTAGCCTCACTGGATGTTGAGATAGGTGTTTAGCCTGAAAATCTACGAGCTATCTATATGGGTCCACCTTTTAAAATTCAGGCTAGCTTTCTGAAGTGTTTCATGTAAAAGTTGCTTGATCTTTTCAGCAATAATGAATGCCATTTAGTTGGATACTTATTCTTGGGATTTGGAAGTCGACGCCTTCATCCTTCACATGGATCTGAAATTTTAAAACATCCATGTGTGCATATATACTAGACTATTACTCATGATTGCTTTTTTCTTGTTTTGGACATTTGACAGAAATAACCAGGGCATACACTCTTTTTTTTTTTCTTTTTTTTTCCCTGAAGTTACATTAACATAAACTTACCGTGTGGCATTCTATTTTTACAGGTCTTTCCATTTTGTTCGGTCCCACTAAAAACCTATCTTCCAGATGGAGATATTGACCTGATGATCCTCAGCCATCAAAGCATGGAGGAAGATTTGGCCAGGGATGTCTTCACTCTCTTCCAATGTGAAGAGCAGGACCCGGGGTTACAAGTAAATGATGTCCAGTATATTCAAGCTCAGGTTAATTTTTTCCAACTCCAATCCTTCTTTAAAAGTGATGACTTTGTGCTCGAGTCAAATATTAAGGTGGTATGTGGACCCATAAACTTATCCTTCAGCACATTATTTAAGTTGTCTTTTAGTGTCTCTCTAACCATCGTGTACAACAATGAGCTTGATGATGTACTTGCAAGCTGATACTGTTGACTATGACTGCATGTATTTAGGTGGTTGATAAATTCTCTCTTCACAATACTTTACTTCCAATTACTTCTAGGTACTCCAAGAATATGGGGCTATGATTTATAGTATGCTTCTCTACACCAAAGACCGCGGTGCAACCTTATTCATCATTTATTGACAAGATGCCCATGTAATAATGTCCAACACATCTTGGAACACTTACGAAAGAGATCGTATTTACTTTTTCCAAGATCATGTAAACCAAGCATAATGTGTTTTCTTGTTTGGAATTTTGTACATGCAATTTTTATTATTTTTGTCATTGGTTAAGTTTCTAAAATCTTCCTTGCATCCGTAGAAAATTCAACTGACAACTGATTTATTCATAATAAATTTACCAGCACATACTCACGCACATGAGAGCATGCACATGTATTCTGTGTGTGCATGCGTATGTGCTCAAATGTGTGCAGCATATTGCGTTGAGTTTTAGGAGTAGATGTTAAATGATCCCTTTGTATAATGATCTGAGGCTGTGAACTTCCCAAGCAAACATCTGAAAACCATATCTCTTGAATTTGGCAATGATACAGCCTGCTTTCTGCCAACATTAACTATAATACCACCAGTATTGGCACCGTTACCCTCCACACCCTATTCATCCCAATTTTCTTGTATCATTCCATATGTGAGAAGGAGATGAGCGGCGCCTCATTCAATTTCACAGATGCAACGGAAGGACATAATTTGTTAAAAACCTAGGGGATAGTAGGTGAATTTGTAACCATCCTTTTTTCGCTTGTCGAAGAGTTGGTAGAAGTCAATGAGAAAACTGGAACTCCGTAAGCTGTGTTCACTCAACATGTTCAAGATCAAATTTCTCAATCTGATTCCTAATTTGGTAGCTGGTAAAATAAGAAAGAATTCATTATAGCCTGAGTTTGGACTCTGGTTATGATGTAGTTTCAAGGTTTTGGCTACTATATAATTTCTTGAAAATGTAACAAAACAATTGCAGTTGATGTTGGCAACTTCTTAGTCTGTGGAGCTAGTACTGATATGGAACTACTGTTCATTCATTCATTCAGAAGAGGAAACTTCTTCCATTACAACTTTGTTAGCATTCTTATTGAAGTTTACCAGAAACATGACACAATTTGGAGGTTTCTCTGTTACTAGGTTTTAACCCGTCATCAAATACTTGTAGAAGAGCTTCTCAATAGTGTATCTAATTGAAATGTGAGTTCTGTATTAAGTTGGGTCAAAATAAGAGCTACGATAAATCCTTTTACTCCTAGATATTTTCAATGTGAAATCCTGTTCCAAAATATGGAGTGTTTTCAATTTGGAACATTAATTTGAGGGAAACAACTATTCCAAAATAAAACACAATAATCTTAACTTTTGATTGCATGTATTAGAACAACTTTTAGGCTAGAGTATCCTAATTTCTAATAATTTCAATTGCGGGTATTCATCTTTGAGTCAAAGTGATGTTTGAAAACAAGTTATGGAACTTGATTATCTAATTCTATGATTTTGAAATGACTTTTGGTGATCTGCATGAACATGTTACATCCGCCCTTATAATCCAATGAGTATGCATTTTGTACATCGTTTCACTTTAAGTCCTACACTTCACATGTTTCAATCAACTGAAGGCTCTATTTGATGCAATAGTTTCACTCTCAGATAAAAACTTTTTGCTGCTGCACATAACTTGCACTTGTCATGGTTTTTTGCTTTTTTGGCAATGAATCCTTTTTTGGCAATGCTCCATTTGATTTATACAAGTAGAAACTGTTTCTAATGCTTCTTTTTTATTTGTGCGAATAAAAACTTAGCTCATTACTTCAACTATCTTGTTTTGGTAATGGCGGTCTTCTCTATTGTCCTCTTCTAATCATAAATCAAGAGTGTTTAACAATTTTCTGAATCAAAACGGAGCTATTTTCTTGTGTATGTTGCTTCAATGCTGGGAATTTGGATGGCAGGTTAAGGTCATAAAATGTTCTGTAAAGAATATTGCCGTTGACATCTCTTTCAATCAAATGGGAGGGCCCTTCGCATTATGGTTTTTAGAGCAGGTATGATCGTACATTATACCTCAGTCTCAGAATGCTGAGCAACTTGCTGTCTTCTATAAATATACTAGCCATGTGGCATGTGTAACCTAATTGTGGGTCCATTCTGTGAAGTCTACCTCAATTATATTACATTTTCCTTTATTTTGACGGGGTTGAGATTCCTGTGAAGATATATGAGAATTACTTGGAAAAGAAAGATCAAGACTTGGTTGTTTTTCTGTTTTTTTTTTTTGATAGGTATTGGTGATAGATGCTCTCTCTGTGAGCATTTAAATGTGTTTGGATAGCATCCCATTTTTTTACTTGATTACTTAAGACCCATTTTTCATTGACAGGGTCAATAGATAACAATGGGAATGAGTTACTTCTCAGTCAGGAGTTTCTGAGGAACTGTAGAGACATGTTTGCATTTCTGATGAAAGAACTCGAGAATGGTGCCCCTGAATTTCCTATTAAGCATCTCAACATAGTGGATCCTCTTAAGAGCAGCAACAACTTAGGACGTAGTGTTAACGAAGGTACATTTAACAATATACAAAGCAGTTGTTTCTGGATATTGTTTTAGAAAATCTAGAGCTTAAGGGCTTGAATATAGTATCTGTAAATTTTGGAGGCTCTGATTTTGGGATTTTTTTTTTCTCTACTCCATGGGGACTTGCAATGGTAGATGAAGGAGTTATTGGTACCAGAGTTGTTAATTCCGTGCCGTTTCGGCCGGAATGCCCGGAACGTCTCGTACCAGTTAAAAAAACAAAATAAAACGGAACAAGTTTTGCCTCGTTTAAAATCTCGGCCTGATCCGGAAATTCCGGTCAAATTTCAGCCGGAACGTTCCGGCCGAATGCCATGTGTTCCGTTTCGGGTTAAAGCCACCGAGTCAAAGTCAAAGACTCAAAATTAAACCCGGTTCATTTTCATTAACTGCACAGTGCACAGTACACCCACACTCTTTTTTCTCTGAAGTCTAAAGCAAACTAAATCAAATCTCTAATTTCTCTTCCTCCTCGCAGAGTCAACTCTCAAGTTCCCAACCAAAACAATCACAATCGGCATATTGTCTTTCAGTTTCACGAACTCCCCTTCCATTGGAGTTCAAACTTCAAAGTTCAAACAGCTGATTCTGCTATCTCCCTGGTTTGGTCGTTCGATCATCTCTCAAACTATTACATAAGCCTCATCTCTCAATCGGTTTCTAGGCTTTCACGTCATCTTCAACAACTTCGTTCTCAAGGTAAGAGCCTGCCTTTCTTGATTTTAAGACCCCACATAACCATGTCAATGAAGCTAGTGGACTATTTTTAATTTGTCATTTTCTGTGGAAGATAATTCTACAGGTTGATTTAATGTTGACAATCAAATTCATGTGCAAGATCTACCTCAGTTTCCATGCCTTGTGACAGTGTTATCACCCACACAACTAATTAAAATAAATTAAGTAGATTGACACCCACACAACTAATTAAAATAAATTAAGTAGATTGACAGGATGTATTTCATTTCTAATAGCCCTAGAACTCGTTAATTGCTACATCATTAGGAAGACTTTGATGCTCAAAGAAAGGGCTCTTAGGACTGTCGAAACTAGCATATTCTTCAGATGGAGCAATATTTTCGTTCTTGTGGATCGACTTGAAAGTCTTGGCAGAGATATCAAAGTGCAATATCCAGTTTATATTAAGCTATTATTTACGAGTCAAGATATATATGGCCTTGTTAAGGCAATGCCTAAGTGTAAATTCTTGTCTGCAGGGATCAAAACAGAGAAGGAGTCCCCCTGCAACCTGGCAAAGAACCAGAAGACTCATCAAACCTTGCTTTGTGGCCATCCGTTCACTTCTCAAATAATTATCTCTGCAGAGCTAAGGTGCAATCTTTTTTCTCTCTTCAAGTTCAAATTGGAAATGGAAAACGCATGAACTTAGTTCTGTTAACTTACACTGCTGGAATGTTAATAGTCTTAGGCTTGCCATAAGTTCAAAGGACAAAACACTTTAGAAAGTTGTCTTTTGTGATAAATCATAAATGGCTTTGATTTCTACGTTGAAATTTTTTTTTTTTTTGATAAATCAAATTAAGAGATAGCTTACTGCAATGAATCCATTGTTTAGGACTTAGGTGGTGTGGAATCTGTATTATGTGCATAAGCCTATACAAACTAAATAACCAGATTAATTGCTAGGTTGCTAGGTTTGGTAGTTAATAATATAATTAACTTGACCATGGCCGGATTAATTATAAGGAAGGATACATAATTATTATATGAAACCGAATGTATCAAATAATAAATTTAAAGTGTGAAGCCAATAAATAATATTTGTAAATCAACATGGTATCTTGAGAAATGTCATTTTTTTCATTTTAAGTTATAGGTATCATTACCATCTATTTTACTTTAAAAATCACGTTGATGTAAATTGTAATAGCTGAAATTAATTGTGTTTTATTTTTTTTCAGATCAAATTACATGGCTGAAAACTCATCAAGTGGTGGTTCTTCTATGGCTTCAGCTCCAGCAAGATCAGATGATCCAGCATGGGCTCATGGGCAAGTGGTTGTTGGTGCAAAGAACTCAAGTATATGTATTCATTGTAGCAAAAGGATCAATGGTGGTGGTATTACTCGTCTGAAGTATCACCTTGCTGGTATTAAGGGCCAAGTTGAAGCTTGTAAAAAGGTTCCTCCAGATGTGAAATGGCAAATGAAGTAGTTGATAGAGGACTTAACAATGGAGAAAGAGAAAAGAAAGAGACTTAGAACTGATATTGGAAATTCTCAATCACTTTCCAATGATGAAGTCGAAGAGGGTGGTAGTGCAAATCCTACTTTAAGTGATATCGGTTCAAAAGCAACTAAGAGATTGACAATGCAAGGCACAAGTGCAAATAGAAAAAAAGATGACTTCATTCGTTCCACGAACTACCCCAAGTTCACAACCTAGCATTAAAAGTGCAATAGCTTCTAAAGAGAAGGAACATAATGCAAGGAAGGTCATGGCAAGATGGTGGTATGATGTTAATGTACCATTTAATGGTGCTAAATCATACCATTATCAACCAATGATAGATGCCATAGCATCAATGGGACCTGGTTTTAAAGGACCATCATATCATGATTTAAGGGGACCACTTTTGAAAGATGTAGTTCATGATGTCCATGAATACCTCTTTGAAATCAAGGCTGATTGGAAACTTTATGGATGCTCCATTATGGCAGATGGGTGGTCAAATAGAAGGAATGTACCAATTGTGAATTTTCTTGCTTATTCTCCAAGAGGTACCATATTCTTGAAGTCAGTTGACACTTCGGGTCTTCGAAAAGATAAAGAGACATTGCTTGAAATGTTTGATGAAGTTGTCAAAGAAGTGGGGCAAGAAAATATTGTCCAATTTGTTAGTGATAATGAGGCTGCATTCAAGGCTGCTGGGAAGGCTTTGCAACAAAGGTATGACACTTTCTTTTGGTCTCTTTGTGCTGCCCATTGCATTGATTTGATGTTAGAAAATATTTCTGATCCAAGATATTTTCCGATGATTGATGAAACCATTAAGAAGGCAAGAAACATAACCAAATTTATATATAATCATGCATGGGTTTTAGCTTTGATGAGGAAAGACTTTACTAATGGAAATGATCTATGTCGTCCTGGCATTACAAGGTTTGCTACCCATTTTTTAAGCATCAAATGTTTACTTAAGTTTAAGAAAAAGCTTTGACAAATGTTTACTTGCATGAAATGGGTAGAATCAAGTCATGGTAAAAGTAAAGTTGGAAAGGAAATAACTGCCATAATTTTACAAGATAAAGACTTTTGGCCTCGATGTGAACATATAGTCAAAGTTAGTGAGCCTTTAATACGAGTTCTTCGGTTAGCAGATAGTGAAGAAAAACCATCAATGGGTTACTTATATGAGGCAATGGATAAAGCAAAAGAAGCCATCAGGACAAGGTTGAAAAATAGAGTATCTCAATATGGACCATATATTCGGGTAATTGATGCTAGATGGGATAAGCAACTTCATAGTCCATTACATGCAGCAGGTTGTTTTCTTAATCCTGGAATCTATTTTAGGCCTTCTTTTTCAAAACAAAAGGAGGTTACTCGAGGTTTACTTAGCACAATTACTAGATTGTTCCCTAATTGTGACACTCAAGATGTAATTAGTGGCCAACTTGAGGAGTATAAGAAAGCAACTGGTGATTTTGGCATGCCTCTAGCTATTCGTCAAAGAGAAAAGTTAAATCCAGGTAATAACATTTTGTTTTTTAAATATAATATTGTTTTGTATTTATAATATCTGATTTATTAAACTTTTGTCTTATCTAGTTGCATGGTGGGAGCAATTTGGCAATGATACTCAAGAACTTCAAAAGTTTGCAATTCGAATTCTTAGTCAATGTTGTAGTGCAACTGGGTGTGAAAGAAATTGGAGTATATTTGAATTCATTCATTCTAAAAGGCGCAATAAGCTAGAGCACAAGAGATTGAGTGATCTAGTATTTGTTCGTTATAATATGAGGATTCAACAGAGGTAAAATATTGATATTATCATATTAATAATAATATTGAAAATGATTATTACTATTTTCATTAACAATGATATTAATTTTTTAAAATTAAATTTATCACTAATATATATGTGGTTTATATTCATGTTGTTTTTTGTAGGAATTTGAGCAAAACAAGAGATGCTTTAGATCCCATTAGCCTCGATAACATTGATCTATTGAATGAATGGATTTGTGAAGAACCTATCCTTCTTAATGGAGATGATATAAGTTGGGAGACTATAGAAGCACCTTTGTCTACTTTGACTTTAGAGGATGAAGAGACATGTTTTGATGAAGAGAATGAGCTTGGTGGAAATGATCAACTATTGGAATGTCTAGTTGATGACTTTCCCTATATACCACCACAAGATCAAGATCCTTATTTCTATGTTAATGATGGAGATGATGTTTGATTTATGTTTCTTTTGTATTAAAACATTTTACTTTCATAATATTTTGGTATTTTGTTTAAGTTGAATTACTTTAAGACTTTTAGTTAAAGTTCTATTTAATCTTGACTATTTAGAAATATTTTAAATTTTAAAATTATGTTTGCTTGACATTGTGTTTGTACTTTGTAATGCATAATTTATAATTAATTTATCTTGAATATATATATAGATGAACAGTACAACTCCGAAACGGCATACCGAAACGCTCCGAAATTGAAATATTCCGCTCCAATTGAAAAAACGAAATACCTGCCGAAACGGTATGGACAACCTTGATTGGTACCATGAATTGGATAGTATTTCACATATTAAATTTTAAAAATAGATAACTGGTTTGTACTTTGCATTCATGAGATGAAAGTAAGTAATTTTGTTGCGCAATGAATGTTGGAATATTAATGTCCATGCTAGGGGTAGTAAGAAAGTGTCGTGCTCTATTACATATTTCCCATAGTCAAACTTAATAATATTAGATTCATGCATATTCTTGGAATTATATTATTTGCTATATTTATATGCCCCCAAGAGTTGGAATTAATTTCTGGATTTGTTTGCATGTTTGGAGGTGTAGACACTTTGTCCCTTGAGTAATTACTGGTATTGTAAATAATTAGCTGATGATGATTCATCTATTTTGTACTAGGCAA
>Ga0325410_1003224_pt1 | contig 18370 bp, 16 predicted proteins | sample PopdelMetagenome_16_FD_206182 | JGI IMG/M metagenome (GOLD analysis project Ga0325410, IMG submission 206182) | Populus deltoides microbial communities from Bellville, Georgia, United States - Xylem-PdIQD-R3 | ecosystem: Host-associated > Plants > Phyllosphere > Stem > Wood/Secondary xylem... | reverse complement strand
TATAAAAAATATTTTTAATTGAGATTGGTTTGAAAAAATATATGTTTGGTTAAAAATGTGGTTGAAATTGAGGTTGAAAAAAAATAGTTTAATGTGTTTGGTTAATAATATTTTTGAAATTGAGGTTATAAAATAATTTTAAAAAATATATATTAATATTGATGATTTTTAATTTAAATATTGTAGATTTAACTATTGTTATTACATCGTGAAATAAAAAATATTTTATATAAAATATTTTTTATTGTTTCATTAAACTATCTACAATTCCATCATGTAAGAAATACATACGACAAGGACTACAGTGTTTTTTGTTTTTTAAGTACGCAACAACATCAGGTAAAATATAATCAGGAATAAAATTGGAATTGCGATCAAATTCTATAAATGTTACGTCATCAAATTTTATAATGTCATTAAATAATATTAAACACTAATTTTTTTAATAAAACACAATTAAAAAATAAAAAATAATTTTTATTTTTTATTTTACTAGATCGTATCTAATTCAATATATTTTTAAATTTCGCATCGGAACCGGTACTTCGTGCTAATTAATTAGCATGAAGGGCGCAGGAAGGGGAAGCAGGATTCATCTGTTTTTTTTTCTCCTGTGTTTTGATCGCTGAAATGTCGGAGGTCTCATGAATAGAAAATTGCTTTTTTACTTTACCAAACGGGTTGCATCTGTATTTTGTTAAAAATACAGACGCAACCTCGCTACCAAACAAACGCCTCGATCGTGTGGTCTCATTCTTGCTTTTCTCCTTTGGTTTTTCACTTTCAGCAATTTGTGAAAAAGGTATGCCATCTTATCATTTGATTGTGACGTGCTAGTAAAGCGCTGGTCGTGGTCGATAATGAGCTGGTGCTGTTGGCATGTTTTGTTCCATAACATTCTAGTTCTTTATTTAATATTTTTTTTTAAGGGAAAGCTATTCATTCTCCTGTCAATTTCACTGATGAACGTGAGAGAAAACAGCGGGCACTGGAGATTTATTTTTATTTTTATTTATTTAAAACACTGGAAAATCGAAGAATTGGTGATCAACGAGGCTTCTAAAAGAAAGTTAAACCGGATAAACTAGCAATTTCGTTTTTTACTCCGAGAAATACAACAGGAAATTAATTTATTATTTTTTATTATAGAGAAAAAATCAAAGCAGGATTGTTAGAAACAAGCAGATTAAACATACAAAAAGAAACAGAGGAGGAAGACGACATGCTCATGTATAAAATCCGGATGGCTTAGCTCGATCCCATCAAGATAAGCTCTGACTTTGATAATATCAATAAAAATTAAAAACAGTTAAAGTTTAGATTTATCCAGGTTAATTTAACAGACGCAAGCCCTCAACTTTGGTTTGACTGCTTCAATGCAGCAATGACGGTGGGAAAGGCTGGGTTTGTTTTTTATGAAGTGATTTTTGAGAAATTATTTTTTAAATTTTTTTATATTTATTTGTTATTAGAAAAGTTGGTTAACAAAAAATATTTTTTAGTAAGAAAATTTGGCTTGATTTTCAGGAAAGTGTTTTCCTGAAAAATTTAAGAAGAAAATATTTTCTGGAAGTTGTGAAAAATTTAGAAAAGTCATATTATTTACTGATTATATTAAATTTGATCCTCAAACTTTTGATTGCTATATATATTTTATTTTGAATATTTATTTTTCAATTTCATCTTTTAAAATTTAATTTTTTATTAACCTTAGTTCTCATTTTTATAATTGTTATTTGCTTTTCTCTTATTATTTTTTTATTGAAATTTTTTATCTATCAATTATGATTCTTATTTTTTTGATTGGTACTTATTTTATTTGAAATAATTTATGAAATGTTAATTATTATTATTTTAATTTCTTCATCTTTTATTTTTTTATTTTTTACATTTAATCTCTATTATTTTAATTATTATTTATTTTATTTGAGATAATTTATGAAATTAAATATTTTTTTCAATTTCATTCTCATTTAACTTTTTATTTTGTAAAATTTATTCCTCATTATTTTAATAAACTTGAGAAAAATAAAACATTAATAAGTTATTTTTTACCTTATTTTCCATGACATAACCAAACATTAAAAAATATTTGTCAACTTATTTTTTTATTATATTATCAAATATTAAAAAATAATCCACTTTATTTTTTTAAAATTTATTTTTTAAAAAGAAATTAATTTCATATCATCCTGTCAAAATCGTCCAAAAATGATGGCGGCCCGACCAAAAAAAACAGAAAAAAAAAAAAAAAAGGAAGAAAGAAGGTTTGACCATGTGAATAGGACCACTCTTTCCAGGAGCCTGGATCGTGAGATCACATTATTAAAGGATACGCCAGGTCTTATCTAACAGGTTGTACTAACCCTTCAATTATTTTTATTTCTCCTCCTCTCCGACCATTTTGATATCAGTTTAATAAACTTTGTTTCGGGAAGAATATTTTTATTCAATAATTTAGAGTGGAATTTTCTATTTTTTAAAATAAAAAATGCAGGAAAAATATGTAATTTTTATCTCAGTTATCTTTGTATTTTCTATTTAAAAACAATAAATTAAAAAAAAAACTAAAAGGGCGGTGAATTCACTGCTCATTTAGATATAATTTACTGTGACAGAGACAATGAATTTATCATCTTGCCTTTTCAAAAAAGATGATAAATTCATCTTTTAGCTTTTGTTATAACTCATTATTAGTCGGATGTAGACAGGAATGCTTTTTTTTTTTTTTTGAGAAACAAAAATGGAATTTCTGTCATATAAAAAAATATCTCTTTTATAAACGGAAAAGAGAAGAAGAAAAGGGAAAAAAATAATAATAATAATGTATAAATACTCCATTTAAATAAATATTTTAATAAAAATTGACCGTTCTTTTATTTAGGCAGGAAGACTGTGTCCAGGTGCCCAAAATCAAATCAAAAACCTCCTCCTCCACCTCCCTCTCTATCGCGGCATGAAGCTTTAAATGGGTGGAAAGGACGACGTGCCCTTTAATCACTTATAAAAAGAAAACTCTCCTCTACCTCCATACTTCCCTACCAGTTATTTCTCCTCCTTCGCTAATCAATCTCTACAAAGGTATTTATCCTTTTCATTTTCCTCTCCTCTAGACAATTGAAGCAAAATGTAAAAAAATAATAAACAAATAAATCGAAATTGTCGATCTTCTTCTTCTTCTTCTTAATTACAGAAAGAATTTTTTTTAGATTTGCTTAACCGAGCCTACTGCAGCCGGTGTTTTTTTGCCTATTGGCCTTCGTCTGGCGTTGATGTTTTGTTAGATGCTTACTAGCTTTTTCATCCTTGCGTATTTTACTTATCGTTTAAGGTTCTTTATTTTGATTTATTTTTTTTATGGTTGTGTTGGCTGTATTTTAAATGGTATAGCTCTTAAAATTGGAGGGACCAGCGTGGTTTAGTTTAGGACCTGAGATAGTTTTTTTAACGATTTTTTATAACTTAAATAAATTTACTGTTGATCTGGTTTTCATTTTTTTGTGTGAATGTGTGGATGCAGTTAAAATTCAATTTTACAATCATGCCAAGAAAGATGCCTATCGATGGGGAAGTGAACCAAGCTAGCCAAGTAGAAGAAGATGCCCACTTTGATTTTGATCTGTTTGTTATTGGAGCTGGGAGTGGTGGTGTTCGTGCTGCTAGGTTTTCTGCTAATTATGGAGCTAAGGTATAATATTTGTTCCCGATCTTGAGGAAGTTTTTTTAAAAAATAAACAAACAAAACATTCATGAGGTTCTTGATGTGGTTTGAGGAAGTTTTTTATCACTTTTTTTTTTTTTTACTTTTGTTGAAGACTTGTAATGTAATGAAGTTCAATTACATGGATATAATATTGTATTAATTGGTTTATAATCACTTTAGTGGGGATTAAAAGAAAATACCTTGGAGGGCTTTTTGTTAATCAGGTTATGATTTTTTTATTGATAAAGGAAAGGGAGCTGGTTTTGATTTTGTGAGAGCAAATAATAAAGGCTGTTGCATAGTGGAATTAACTTAATCTGGTCTCATTTTGATTCTGATGGGGGACTTTGTGCAAACTGATTTGCAAGTTCTTTTTTCTTTTGAAGTGAGAAACTTTGGCTTTCGGTGATATTAATATATATAATTCTTTTGGTGAAAGCATGATGGTTAACTGTTCGCTAATGGTATCCAACGTTGTGTTTCAAGGTTGGAATTTGTGAGCTTCCATTTCATCCTATCAGCTCAGAAGTAAATGGAGGGGTTGGTGGAACGTAAGTTCATCTAAAATCCTAAAATAGACATCTCAGTTTCATTTGCTGCAGTTGTTGCAGCATAGTTGTCTTACTGCTGCCATAATGGTCATGCAGAATGGTACAAAACAATCCATATAGCCAGCCCCAATTAGTTTGAGATGGAGGCTTGGTTGTTGTTGTTGCATGGTTATTTTATTGGCATTACTTTTTCCAGATATATTCCACTATCCATTAGATATATGATTAAGTTTTTCAGCATTTTGGCTACAATGTCAATGGATGAGCTGATAGAAGAAATCTGGACCCCGGGACTTGACGTGTTTGAATTTTGTAGCAATGGTGGATGATTTGTTTGCAGTCATGTCCGGTTTCATGAACTTCAACTGGTTGTTGGAATTTTTTGTTTAAGTTCATTAAGTTTTACCATGTTTTTATACAAGTGGAAGTTAAACAACATTTGGTGCTATATGCTTCTGTTTTATCTCCTATTGTGGGGAGATTTATCTGGTCGTGGAATAATGCTGAAATTTAGCAAAGAAAAGTTGCTTTTGACATTAAATGACCTTTAAAGGAATGTTTCCTGTAGGGTCATTTGTCTGACTAAATAAGAGATTTGTTTGGCATGGCAGTTACTAGTTAAAAATCTCAAGTGATCGCGCATGAGTGTTTGATGACATTAAATAGAATTATTGAATTCATACTTTCATGGCCCATTGAAGTACTTCTGATGAGTTTCAAATGGAGAAACATGTTTTTGATATTCTATAGTGCCATGGTAAAGGAAGTTTATTGTTATTATTGAAAACTTAAAGAATGTTGACTTTCAAGTTTGTTTTTAGTTTAGGTTAGAGATGATTGCTACTGAATTTGAATTAACTGAAATGTTGAAACCTAACTCATAATCAATGGCGTGCCTTCATTTGGTTTTGTAGGTGTGTTCTTCGTGGTTGTGTTCCCAAGAAGATTTTAGTTTATGGAGCAAATTTTGGAGGTGAGATTGAGGTGAGAACAAGATATGTGCCAGGTTGAAATGATTAATTTACTGAGTGTGTTAGCAGAAACCTTGATCAAATGACAGCCTATCCTTTTTTCAAGTTGCAAAGTTGGGAGTGAGGAGAAAGTTAATGACAAATTGAAAGCGTTCTATGTGATTATCTGACAGCACGTGGATGTTGGACTGTATTTTAATATGCTTCCATTCTATTCAGTTCTGAAATTGATCAATTTCAGAATCACTAAGTTCTCCCTGAACTGAAATTTGAGATCTTGCATTTGAAATGCTCATACTTCTATTTTTTTTTAATTTTTTGGTCTGTAAAGCAAGAATACATGTGCATCGTGAAAAAGAATACAAAGTGTAAATATTGAGCAGTGAATATGTTTGATTTGTCTGACACTGCTGCCTCGTATGCAATAAATTTGTCTTTCATATGCAGAGACCTTTATCAGGTTGTTTTTAATGTCTTTTTGGGTGAAGTAAGCTGTATTGAATGGTAGTTGGTTTCATGAATGGAGTGCTTTGTTTTTGTAGGACGCCAGGAATTATGGTTGGGAAATCAATGAAAAGGTGGACTTCAACTGGAAAAAACTGTTGCAGAAAAAGGTTGGTGGTCTTTTCAGTTTTGTTTCTATATTTATGATATTTGTTATTAACATGCATGTGGCACCCAGTGTGGTGCTGTCTGTCATTTATTGAGCAACTAATTTCACCTTTGTCTGTCATTTTTTGAGCAACTAATTTCAGAGGACAATTGAGTTTTTCTGAAGGAAAGCACATCCTTTATTTCATTTTTCACTCCACCTTTTTTTCTAGAGGGTGTGACAGGTGGTCAGGCTGGGGATTTTTCACTTTTAACTTCCATCCTTGTATGCCTGAACAAGCGACTGAAGTGATTGATCACTCTGCATTTTACTTCCTTATCTTTTGTTCAAACAGTGGTAACTGTTAAGGAGAAAATCTACTTTTTAGAGCATTTAGATTCCTTTTCTCCTGCATTCAAGATTTTTTTTTCTTTCAGAAATTCTCGCTACTTTCCTTGTTTTTTTTTGCTAAAGTTTTGTCATACCCTGAAATACAAAAGCACCTGTTTGTGAATATACTGTTTCATCTATTTTTGTGGTCAAAATTGCAGTCAGATGAAATAGTCAGGCTAAATGGAATTTACAAGAGGTTACTATCTAATGCTGGGGTTAAACTCTATGAAGGAGAGGGAAAGGTTGCTGGTCCTAATGAAGTTGAACTGACACAACTAGATGGCACTAAATTGAAATACTCAGCAAAGCACATCCTGATTGCAACTGGCAGTAAGGCTCAGCGTCCCAATATTCCTGGGCAGGTTAGTTTCCTGTTTTTTTCTCATTGAATGCTTAGGAATTGGTCTCTGATGGGGTATTTTGTCTCCTTGTCAATCCAACAATTAAGTCATTTAAAAGTTAATATCCTTTTCATCTGTTGTGTGTTATTGAAGAGCTGCTGTTTTTCTTGGGTAAAATGTTTTAGATAATTTGAATTGCCTTTTGAACACGGAAGCTCCAATGGCCATTACTTGTAGTTTTGTCTAAAATAGCATACCAGGCAGATCTGTCAAAAAATAAAATTTCACCAGACATAGAATAAGATATGTACTCTACCTGTGCCTTTTCTTTTGATCTTGACTTGTCAACTAGTAAAAGTCAGTGATTAATAGTTTTTTCTGAGTATTAAATTGAAGGATTGCTCTATAGAACATAGAGATAAACTTCTTGACATTTTTAAAAGAAATTTGTTGGAAGTTTGGAGAAATTGGGTGAGTGAATGCTTCAGAAACACCCTTGCTTAGCCTTACATCTCTGTATTGTTCCCACTTGCGGATGCATGCCTGAAATTACAAATTTGTGCTCTTTATTTTCTTTCGTAGTATGTGTTGCAGTTGAGTTCAGATGCTACTTTAACATGACTTGGATTTGTTAATTGGAAATTCATAATTTCAATATGCCATGTGAGATGTGTTGCAGTTGAGTTTAGATGCTACTTCAACATGAAATTGCTTTGTTATCTGGAAATTCATAATTTAATATGCCATGTAATTATGTATGTAATGGGGCTGTCAGCGTTCTTGTTATTGAAATTCTATCATGTCTTATTTTATTTCAACTAGAAATAGTGAGCGATGCATTGTTATAGCAGCATTTGATTTGAATGCACCTTGTCCATTGTAACACGTCCCCATATAATAGTTGATTGTGGATTTTACAATCCGGTTTTCATATTTCATTCACTTGTCCATTTTTTATATTCCGTTCCAACATCAACCTTTTTTTAATGAATTCATGTGTACCTATCATGGCACTACCTAAGCCATCTTTATCTTTTACAATTGGATGGACATTCCTATCTGTAGTTTCTTTTGAATTTTGTTTTCAACCACATTTATAAAAGTTTCTCCATTCAGATGCATGGTGCTCATCTTTCAATTGCGCATTAATTCTTGATCACAATTACTGCTGTAATTACCTAGTCGAACCTAATTTGTTTCATTTTACTGAAACCTATTGCAGGATTCAAATTATCTGTGGTGCAGATATGTTCTTGTTGAAGCTGTTTTTCTTTTGTTTTCTTTATCTTGCCTACCTGCCTTATCTGCTGCTTTCTGATTGTTTAGGAGTTGGGCATAACTTCTGATGAGGCATTGAGTTTGGAAGATTTGCCAAAGCGTGCAGTAGTGCTTGGTGGAGGGTAAACTCTGCGCGAAGCTTTGCTATCTATTTATTTTATTTGCCTATGTCCTAGCATGCGTATGATTTTGGATAATTATTCTTTTTCTTGTTTAGGTACATTGCTGTTGAGTTTGCTTCGATATGGCGTGGCATGGGTGCTACTGTGGATCTATTTCTCAGAAGGGAACTTCCGTTAAGGTTGTGGTTAAGGCCTTGATGTTGTTTTTTCTGTTTTGGATAGCCAAGTTCTTGTCTTATATAGTAGTCCACACATTTTATGTTTGCAAGTAAACTGTGTAAAGAATATGTTATCAACATGGTTACCTTTTTTGATAATTACTTCCTGGTTTGCATATTCCATGGCCAAAATACTTTAGGTTGTCTACAGGAATTGGAACCTGGAAGATACCAAATTTTGGTGTTTCATATTTGAAGTAGCAATTTTCATTCAAGTATGTTGCATGCATTTTTTTATGCTGTAATAATGGTGATTTTAATTCACCATCTGTTACTTATTTTCACCAAGGATTTCTGGCATTTTTTGTTCAATCATTTTGAAGGTTTGGACTGCAGTTGTGTTTCTCATGCCAATATATCTGATAGCTATATGCTTCAGGGGTTTTGATGATGAAATGAGGGCTGTGGTTGCAAGAAATCTTGAAGGCAGGGGAATTAATTTGCACCCCAGAACAAATTTGACAGAGGTACTTTCACCTTTATTAGGATTTGGTGTCAATGTAACATGTGTTGCTTTTTCATGTTATTTTTTCATCTGCCTCTCGCCAGTTTATGTTTTGATTTTTCCATGTTATTTATAGTGAACCTCATTGTAATTATATTAGCTGTAAATACAGTTGACTAAAACAGAGGATGGAATTAAAGTTCGCACAGATCATGGAGAGGAGCTGTTGGCAGATGTTGTACTTTTTGCCACCGGTAATTATAATCATAGTTAAATTATTTGCATTGTGAAGTTGTTCTGTTTTTTAATAGGCTGCTGCATGTAAGCTTGTACTGTAAATAGAAAGCACGCATTGCTGTTTTAATTCAACCTTACAAGTCAGGGTAAACTTGCAATTTACATGTGGGGTTCTACTGGATATGTTCGTTCTAGCATATTTTTTATCCTTGCTCAAAGTATTTTTCACTGTACTATCTGCTTAGATAATGTTATCCACGTTTCCAAGGCAGTGTTGCCAGATCAATGTTGGAATTTTTGTGAAATTGTGATGCAAATGTATGGAGACTGAAGGTTTATATTATGAGTTGTTGCAAGACTTTGGATTGCCAAGCAGAATGCAATAGAGTTGTGTAGAACATGACTGCTTTTTGACTTGATAATTTATATTCCATATCTAAACCTGACACATGCAGGCATTGGTTTTTGGAGCCCCAATCAAAATTATAAGATGCCTTTTCTTATAGTTGTTATTATTGTTTTTACATAATCAACAGCATTTGCTTCATCAAGGAACTTTGTCAACTATTCATCATCACAATGGAAAAGATTCCTGCAATTTTGTTAATTTCTTGTATTTTCTATGTTTTGTCCTTTTGTTTTGATATTACTTTCATATCGATATTCATCATTCCTTTGTTACAGGTCGAGCTCCCAATACGAAGAGATTAAATTTGGAAGCTGCAGGCGTTGAGCTTGATAAAACAGGAGCTGTGAAGGTCAGTAGCTTTTCAGTTATTCAATTGGTTTTAAGCATTGAGCTTCATGTTATTACTTTAGTGCGCGCAAAAAACAGATGCCAATTTCAGCATTATTATAGCAGTTTTTTTTGTAAGTTCCTTTCCTTGTAGAGGGGTATATACCATACATACTGGTTGTGGTTTGGTGTTTTATTTTCTTAAATCCCTGATGTGGGTATAATTATCATTTCATTACTATTGTAATCTTTTTGTCTATACCCACTTCATCTGTATTGGGCTGATATAGGGATATTACTTTCTTGATCAGGTTGACGAGTTCTCTCGCACCAACATACCTAGCATATGGGCTGCTGGTGACGTCACAAACCGAATGAATCTTACTCCCGTGGCCTTGATGGAGGGATCATGCTTTGCTGTACGTGTTTCTTATGATATGCCTTCTGTTTTGTTTCTTTGTTTTCACAACAGTTTTCTTTTGTGCTCCTCCCCCTCCATTTTTGGAAAATTTTTAATTGATTTGATAATTCATTGAATCTGTTTCCTGGTGTATTGGCTGCAGAAAACTGTTTTCGCAGGGCAACCTACCAAACCAGACTACAATCACATACCATATGCTGTGTTTAGGTATCTCTTTTTGGATTTTGCTTGTATGGTTCTTTTTCTTTGTCAACATCTTTTTTATATGATGGTAATAGCTGTTTGATTTTAATGAAAGTGCACTTAAACTGGATGTAGTCGTGATAAATATATGTGCTTTAGAACTTCAAATATCAGCAAGAACTGTCCTGCCCATGGAGTTTGTTTATATCCAGAGCTAGTATTTAGAACTTGACATTTCGTTGGATGTCATTATTGTTTGTGCATCTCTGAAACCTAACAAGTCATCATGTTGTCATGATAATGAATGAGCATCACAATCTCCAAAAGTAGACCATGCCACCATGGTGACTACAACTAGAACCTTTGATAATATTAACAAACTTTCAGTCAATTCCATAATGATAGTGAAAGAAAAGGTTTCAGCTCATACAATCACTCAGGTATCTTTAAAGTACTTTAGCATTTCATGGAACTCTTGGATGTATTATCCTGTGCTTTTAGAACAGAGATTTGGAAGCTCTTAACAGAAATTTGTAATGTGAAAATTGATTTTGTAACTGAAATCTTGGATAATATGACATGGTACTAAAGAAGTACAAATCTCTCAAACAAAAATTGGAAGAGGGCCATAAGAATACCTTTATGATTTAACTGCATTTCCTTGCATTTTTTTATTGGCTGTGATAAATAATGTTTAGCTTGGAATAACAACTGTGGGGGTTGAATTTGGGGGGCAAAATCAGGAATGATATTGCTAAATGAGCTCATAGAAAGTTTGTCCAAGAAAAGAAGACTGGACGGAAAGGTTTGACATAGATTATCCAAACTAGTTTGGGATTAAAGTGCTGTTGAATTTTGATTGATGATATTTTGTTAGTCAATCAATCAACAGTTTTTCATGTCTCCAAGAGTGAATATGTGATACAGTTGGAGGTTATTTAGTAAACAGGTTATTGAAGGAGATTTGCTTGTCATTTTAGTTATGTGAGATACCTCTATTCTATGCATGTTGTTTCCATGACCATATATCTCTTTTCACTCCCTACCTTGCAGATACCATGTTCTGTTTTGGGATTCGATACCTATATTTGTTGCATGCTATTTGGTACTCCATTTGATGCGTAGTCATATCAGTTTGTTGCTTCACTGGGATTACCTCAAGTCTATTCATGTATTTTCCATGATCATATTATCTCTGCTCTCCGTATTTTACTGACACAATGATCTGTTGGAATCTAATGCCTATTTTTTGTACATAACATTTGGTTAATGTTGTATGGTACTTCATTTGATACATACAGTAACACTAGATTGTTGCTTCACCGTGACCAAGTCATACACATTGAACATAGAAGTCTAAGTGAGAAAATTTAGTGTTTGTGTTCATGTCTCTTCATGGGTGAATAAAATGTGCTATTTGGTATTCTGCAGCATTCCTCCTCTCTCTGTAGTGGGCCTCAGTGAGGAGCAGGCAATAGACCAAGCAAATGGTGATGTGTTGGTTTTCACTTCTACCTTTAATCCTATGAAGAACACTATCTCTGGGTATGTACTGAATTTGAGATCTGACGTTGCTAAATTGGTCTGTAGTGTTACAAACAAACAGTTAGCATTATGGAAAACTTTAGAACATCACTTGCAAAATGACATGAAAGAAGTAGGGGTCAAAACATTTCCTTTGGAAACATAAAAGTGAGAAATTATTTGTAAACTTAAACTGGCCAATAAGTAGAGAATATCTCTTAAGAGGTCCTGGAAGTTTGCTGCATCTGTACTACCTTAAATCTCCAAAGCAGATAGACTTCAAACATCTTTACTTTCTGATAGAAGTCTTTCTGTTGATTGATTGAACCATCTTTACATTACATGTTAACAACCCCTGACATTTCTTCAGTGCTCAAGGCATCCTCATATTGTTCATTTTCGTGAAACCAGTTTTCCTTGTTCTTTTTTAACTAAATTTCCCTGGTCTGAAAAAGGAGTTTCCTCCTTTAAAAGGAAATGCTTAAATAATGAAGGATCAATACATGTTTATGAGTTAAGATAAAGGACGTGATAAAACCATGATAGCCATAAGCATAGATGGTTTGGGATGTTTTTCATAATTCAGGGTAGTATTCAAGCCTGCCCCCTTTTACTTTAATTGTGAAGTGTTCTCTGTGTTTCCTATGCTTTTTAATTAATATGTACGATCTCATCTTTGTTTCTAGTCGACAAGAGAAGACAGTAATGAAGCTTGTTGTTGATGCTGAGACGGATAAAGTTCTTGGAGCTTCCATGTGTGGGCCAGATGCACCTGAAATTATGCAGGTGCGTGTTTTCCGATTCATTTCATGAATAACCTGTGTAGAGAGTACTTTGCATTTGCTTAACATAATTTCATTGCACGCCATGATCATTGTTCTTTGGTGGTTTCACAGGGTATTGCTGTTGCATTGAAGTGTGGAGCAACCAAGCAACAATTTGACAGTACTGTAAGTATTAATTAACTTTCCCTTAGAGAGGCTAAAGATAAGGATTTTAGTGATTCTTTCCTTTCCTAGCATCCCTTGACACGTTCTTGTAAGGAACATAGAATTGATCATGTTGTGGTCTCATCAATAATATATAAGTGATGTGGGTGTCCAACTGTAAATGCTGGCAGTCACATCATGATATACCCAGACTCTTTGCTTATGGGTGGCCATGTCCTTGTATTGTTAGCTCTCCCCCTTAATTACCCTTTTGCTTTTTGACTGTTCACACACACACACATGTAGAAGCGATGACATCTCTGTGCATCAATATATATATATATATATATATATTCCTTGCTGTTTATGGTAGCATGTGTTCAGACAGCTGGTGATGTGTAAAAGGATTATCGCTCTTTAGATGCCTGGGTAATCCAGCTGTACTCATTTTGGATTGTGTATTACTGATGAGTTTTTTTCCTTTTTCTTTTTCTTTTTTGTGCCACAGGTGGGAATACACCCATCTGCTGCTGAGGAATTTGTGACCATGCGTTCAGTGGCAAGGCGTGTTACTGCAAGTGGCAAACCAAAGACAAATCTGTAAAAATTTCAGCTCAAAAAGAAAATCCAAATAAGGTCACAGGAATATCATTTCATGCTAGCAAATATAAGAAAGAGTTATCACCAATAAAAGTTAATGTCATTATAGGATTTTGAAAGCCTGGTAGTTCTGTTTCTATTACAGAAAAAGTCATTTAATGCCAAAGGAATATATGTCTTATTTTGGATTGGCACCATACCCTTTATGGTGGATACGAACTACTATCTCAGAACCAGTGTTTCGAGGAGGTAGGTCGTTTTATTTACATTTACGTTGTTGTGAAAAGCTCTGCCGCTGTTTATAAAGGAAGTCCCCTGTTTGTTAAAATGGTGGCCCGGGTAGTTTGCCCGGATCAGTTGTCCCAGCAATTATTGCATAATGCCTTGATTCATTCGGGGGAAAAAAAAAGAGTGATTTACTTCGATTGCTTGACTAGGATTGGGTTTCATGAAATTACGACAATTACTTGATTTTGTTGTGCCGCTATTAACTCTGATGGGAGTGGTGGTCTCGTGTGAAACTCTCGAGGTGATTGGTTAGTAGAATCCATGTCTATGGTGGGATGTACAACTGCTTAGCCGATTGATTTAGACCTTTGTCATAACTAGGATGGATTCCAAAGCTCTTGTCCAAATGCCCTGCATGCATGCTCTTTCCTGTAGAAGAATCACTGTGCAATCCACGGTCACCATTCCACGCGGTTTAACAGCGGGAGTGGATTGTTGTTTCAAACAACGTATTTTATAGATTGCTCGAACTTTAAGCATATGGGTCGGTTTCCTGGGCAGGATGATATACCCCGTTTTAAAAGAGCTCCTATGACTGGCCCTCCAGCTCTATGCTTCTCACAGAAGGAAATGCAGCTCAACCATACAGCATGTGTTAGGTTAATAGGATTAACGAGGTCAGGCTACTGCCAACCACCTGTTTGGCAAGCCCGCAAAACTTTCGAACTCTTGTTTTCGATGTCAACCAACCTGTTAAAATACTTTGATAACACAATTTGTCATGCCTGGTTAACCAGAGGACTCTGATTTCAGTTTGCAGGATGATTGAGAAAGAAGTATTTTACAGGATGATTGAGAACATTACAAGACGGATCATTTTTTAAAGCTTAAATAGAATTTAACTCTAAAAACACACTGTTTTTCAAACAATATATATATATATATATATATATATAGTTGAGCACTCGAACTTGAAATGAAATTAGAAATTGCTTGGGTTCTGAAGTTGTCATGGATGATGATTGTTGACTGAGACTCTTATTTGGAAGAGGCAAACATTGCACATGAAAATTATTAAAGTTGATGTTGATGGTTGTCTTCTACATGAATATTATTGTTGTCTTTTTGAGGAAAAGATTCTTAAAATTATATTGAGGTCTTGTTAGATTATCAAGTGAATGATGATATTATGACTGATGTTATAGAGGAATTAGAATAATTGAGTTGTTTGATGAGTTTAAAGGTGATACAGTTGTCTTATCGTATCAGGATCTTCATTAGTTCAAGCAGGATTTTTTTTTTATCAGAGAAACTTCAAATTTGTTATAGGGTTTCTTGAAATTTCTTTTTATATTAAAATTTAGTACTGGAAGATGCAAGGTCAACTTGAATTTTTCTTGTTGATGTTAAAGATATATATTGGGCATGATGAGGATGAGAATGAGGATGCAATTTCGTTCTAGAAAGACTATATCCATGATTGAACTGCTTGAGAGCATGGTCTACATTGAATTATGACCAGCATTTTACCTTTGATATCTCTCATGAGATTTGAGCAATAACAATTTTTTTATCTATATCATGTATTATTATAAAGTCCTAACATAAAATCCATAAGACCCTAAAGTTGGTGTAAGAATGCAAGAACATGTTTTGAAAGTTTCTTTTGTGCAAATAGATCCAAAGCTTTCTAAATCTTTTGAGGTAGAATTTCAAATGTTGAAGAAAAGTACAGCGACCATTTGTTTGAAAACCATGCTGGAAAATTCTTTATACAACTTTTATCAAAATGAATAAACCAAGAATGATTATAATTTTATAGTTAAAGAGTATTGAATCATGCTTGTTCATAGTCAAGATAACTGAATCTAGGAGGTGGAGAGTTTTGAGAAAATCTCTTTTATGTATAAAGATTTTGGTTACAATCTTAATAGATTAAGACCTTTAAAATCTTTATTTTGAAATGTGCAATTCTGGAAGAATTCTTTATATCATCATTATGAGTTATCTTGACTAAGTTTGTGTCAATCAAGAAGAATTCATTAATTTTTTATCTTTTGTAAATTTTTTAGGACAAATTGAAATTGAGAAAGAAAAATGTAAGGAATGATTTTATTACTATCTTCATTATAAAATTATTATTTTTTATTATACAAATATACATATAAATAGTTCCTTGATTTATACAAGTTGACTAGTTTTTTTTAAGAAGATTTTGATGGTGTTTGAAATAAATCTTTATATCAGGTTTTGCAAAGCTTGAGCATAGTTTGAAGATGAGATAGTAGGATTTGATAGAATTGAAAACTAGTTGGTTGAGATAAAAGTTGGTTTCATAAAGGGAGGCTTAACTCAAGTTGAATTAATAAGACTTGGGGTTGAGTGAACTAGTCATGAAGAGATTATAGCATATGAATCTTTAGTTTTCTTGAACCCTGTAAAAGTTCTCTAAAAAAAAAGTATGAAAGAGATTTAATATCACCTTTAATAAATTCAATTTCAAAATCAAAGTTTTGAAAAATACAGCTTAACATCTAGCAAAAATATGTTTTGAACAATATTTTGAATATTTTTTTCAATGTTGTATTTCATTGATTGACCATCAATTTTTAAAAGAAATTTTAAAAGAAATAAATATTCTTGAAAAGATGACATGCATAAACAATTGATAAAATTTTATTTGAGGACTCGACCATATACCAAAATAGTACCAAACATCATGTTCATGATTTTAAACTTCTGTTTGAGAATGATACTATAACTTATATCTGAAACATCAATTTTGACAATAAAAAAACCTCAAGATCTGAAATACCTAGACAAGAAAAACTTTTTACTTGACTTTCGAGGGAATTGACAATTTTGATCATTTGAGGACTCCAAACATGACAATTTTTCCTGAGTCTCTTGTAAAGAGATTGGCAGATTATTATGAGATTTAGAAGAAAATCTAATATATAATTGAAACATTCAAGAAACGTTTGAAGTTGAGTTTTATTCTTTATTTCACTAGGTAATTTCAAATTAGTAAAGAAAAATTAGATTTTTCTATTATATTATCAAAAACTTTATAAGAGACTCACAATAATTTTAAGAAAAATTATTTGAAATACTCTTGAACTTAACATGTTTTAAACTTCAAGATTTTAGTTCATACAAGGATACAATATCCTTTCAAAAGTCTTTATTAGAAAAGATTATCAACACCTTTTTTGAAAGAAATACTTTTATGTGGAATTCCAAAACCATTTGTAAACAAGATCAAATCAAGAATAAAGAATTTGCACAATTAATCAAATACCTTTTGAAATGTTATCATATGGAGAACTTATAACTTATATTAATAATGAAGGATTATTCTTTGTATTGATCTCAAACTCGAGAGAAAAATGAAAAACGAACTTCATGAAAGTAAAAAAAAATTAGGTTCGTTTTGTGCTCAAAATGGGTATGAAACCTTAGTTTCACCCTCAAAAAATTATTGGCTTACCAAATTGCCGGGTACACTCGGATAGACTTTTCTCACTATTTACTACTAACTAGACTCCAATACCATTCTTGGTTGGATTGAGTATATTTTCCGAACTCAACAATATTTAATTACTTTTTTTTAATGACTAGAGACAAAAATACAAAACATTAAACTTTTTATTGAAAATGAGAAATATTATTATTATTATTATCCTCTCTCTCCTCCTTGAAGATGAGAATGTCGTCAAGGAATGTATTTCGGCAAGGAGCGATTCAATCTTCTATCTTCGAGTAGCCGCCGCTGTTCCTCTAGGAGCCACATGAATTTTGAAAGATAGCGTGAGAGTAGTGGTAGCCAGTAGGTAGTACAGTTGCGTGTTTGGAGAATTGGAGCGGGGAGAGAGTACGAGATGGTTCGTGAAGAGAGAGATTTAGGGTTTAGAGGCAGAGGAAAGGCGACAGAAGACGACATTCTCGTTGTTATTATTATTATTATTATTATTTACCTGATCCATTTAGGAGAGGGAGAGAGAATGGAAATGAAAGCTGGAAAGAGGATAAATGATACTTTTGTGCTTCTTCTTCAATCAGAACAACAAACAAACAAACAAACAAACAGGTGGTTTGGTTCAGCTAAAAACCATCAACTTAGGGCTGGCTCCTCCTCCTCCTCCTCCTCCTTCCTAAAGTAAGCTCACAGTATTTTGATGCTCCAACACGCAAGGACCGCAACGAGGGAAGTTTCCTTTATTCAAAATCTGGAGAGAATATTAATGATTAGCTACGAGTACAAATCCTGATGATAGCATCCTCCTTATTCAACAAATGCACGCAGATTATGACAAATAACTTCACCGACGAAAAACATAAGATATTGCACAACGATTGTTGTTCCGCATTTTGTCTCCTCAAACGGTTTACAGTGTACCTACTACTGTATATGAAACGACTTCGCATCGACCATCGGGTTTTCTTGTAAGCCTCTACACCCTTGGTCAAGTAGCGACTCATGCATGTGATGCAAGCATCTGATTCGCTCGAGCAACCTTCTCAATGCAACACAACAACCAAGGAATAGGTTTGTTTACAACAAGACATCTACAAATAAGCCATTGGGTGCAGGATCCACTGCTCCTTGCATCACTCCCAGCAGTCAAAAGATCGATCAGCTTCCTTTCAGCTTAGTCCAGCTTGACGTTGGAATACAAAAGGGTGTCCTTTGTGAGTGGCATGCTGAAGAGGAAGTAGATCTGCAACCAAAAGAACAAACCAAGAAACGCTGTTTATATTGAGGGAAAAAAAAAACTGAGTCCCAGGTATGGTCAGAAATCTCAATTCCGAGTTGCAAACTGATAATTTTTAAGGAAAATTAAGATGTGTATTCTAGGCAAACTAAACACACATTTTTTAAGGTTCTCCTTCCATTG
>Ga0325410_1003223_pt1 | contig 18373 bp, 12 predicted proteins | sample PopdelMetagenome_16_FD_206182 | JGI IMG/M metagenome (GOLD analysis project Ga0325410, IMG submission 206182) | Populus deltoides microbial communities from Bellville, Georgia, United States - Xylem-PdIQD-R3 | ecosystem: Host-associated > Plants > Phyllosphere > Stem > Wood/Secondary xylem... | reverse complement strand
TATAAGTTATAAGGCTAATATGGGTATTAAATCAATTATAATAATAAATTTAATTTTTCCGTTGATTGAATTTGCATGTTACTGATTTAATATTTAAATTACTGTCAACTGTTTAATATAAATTGTAATATTTAAAAAGACAAGATAAAATATGACCACCTTAAATGTAAAAACAAAATTAAGATATTTTTTTTCTAATAAGATCTTTATTTTAAAATCATAGATGTTTAACTGTGTTTTAACGTTGTTAAAAGAAGGGTGCTGATACGGCATGATGATAGTGTTTGATATTATATTATGAAAGTATTTTTAAAAGAAATTGAATTTTTTATTTTTTTATTTTAAATTAATATTTTTTGATATTTTCAAATTATTTTAATTTATAATATCAAAAATAATTTTTAAAAATTAAAAAAAAATTATTTAATATCTTTTAAAATAAAAATTTCTTTAAAAATTAACCACTGCACTTGTCTAGATTACAGGGAAAAGCTGGTTAAATAAAATGGAGTTTTCTTAACTTTAGATGTATTTAAGAAAATAAAAAAAGTAATTAGACATGAAGACCCCATATTACCCTTCCCACATATAGTGCTCTTTGCCGTCCACTTCCTTCTCTCCTCATTGATTTTCTCTTGCTCACCTTCTCCATTCATCGTCATCCATAACAGCAGCAACGATTGCGAACACCACACGTCGGAAAAGGCCACAAACTATGAACTGCGTAATCTTGGTTTGCAAGACTGTAACTTAAGGATTGTGATATGGAAAGGATGGAAGAAGAGGATTTACGATGATAATATTAATTAGGGGTTGATGGTGATGAGGCCGTGGGGTTCCACTGATGGCGATGGTGTGCAATATCTTAATATATATCGGTGTGCCGGTCAGGTGAATGCTCACTTGCTTTATCATGTTCAAAACTCGTGCGCTGAAAATGTTAAATCAGTCAGCAAGGCCTAGCTGGAATCTTGTCGATAATCAGCGAACTTTTCTCACTCAATTATGCTTCTGAACACTTTATCGGAGGAAAAAAACAAGAAAAATAAGAGCAAGGTAAGATGTCATCGCGATTGATGGCCATTGATTTTGAAGTAACAATATTATATATATATATCATCAACAACGACGCATTCAGTGCCAGCAACGAGTTTGAATCATTTACATTTCTTCTCTTATCCGTCAGTAAGAGAAAATAAGGGCTAATAATACAAAACCTTTGCCCCCCTCTGTCCATCAATAATTCAACCCTATGCCACCATATCTATATATATATATGATTGTAGTTGAAGCTGTAGAGATGAGGGAAAGATGTGTCCTTGACAAACTCTTTTGACGACAGATTGAGTTAGTGAATTAATTGGGAAGATGTAGTTTCTCGATAACTCTGATTCCTGTTATTCAAATATGAAAACTAAAAATGACAGTTGCTTGAGTTTTTGAGAAACCGTAAATCTTAGTTTTATGATGTACGGTGGAGAAGAAAACACGTTGAAGATTAATTTTTTTAAAATTTTTATTATGAATTTGAAAATAAATAAAAAACCTAAAGGTTAAAAAAATTAGGATAGAAAATGAAGAAGATGCAGAAATAATGGTAGGAGGAAGGAGACGATGCATAAATTACAAGGGGACTTTGAACATCAAATCAATTATAATCACAATCATATAATAATTTATAGTTTCTTGGAGTTCCTGCTTTCCTAACTCAGCAGTAAAAACTTAATTTTCAAAGTTGACGCCTGTGGAAGCTACCAGTACATCAATAATATAAAAAACACCAAAATTTTACTGAACAAAAAGATTTGAAGATATAAACTTTAAATTTATCATTGTATTCTCTACAATTTAACTATATAGTGGTTGTATTTTTTTTTTTTTAAGATTTACAATATCTTTAAATAAGCTAGGATAATCTATCTTTGCTAGAAAACAATTTAAAATCTAATTAAAAAAATAAAGAAATTAAAACAGGATTCGAAAGAAAAATAATAAGTCCAAAAAATCCTAGAAAAATAATAAAATTAACCCAAACAATAATTTTTTGATCTAATTTCCAGAGATACAATTGTTCAATAAGTATTAAAATGACTTTTTATAGGAAAAGTATCCATAAAATTATCTAAAAAAATTTAAACTCGATCCAATAATCAGATTTTGTATCATTTTAATTTTAAGGTATTAATTTAGTTTGGTGAAGTCAAATCTCCTCTTGAACTTAAATTTATCTTATTAATTCATAAAAATATTTATTATACTATCTACATAGTTTATTCAAATTAAATCCTCGTCTAGTAATGTTAGATAATCACTCAAATATTCAAAATTTTTAATTTTCACAAGATTGGCTGCATCAATCCTCCAACTCAACCCTGTTCTTAGAAAGTTGTTGATAAAAATGAAAAAAAAAACACAATACTTTCTTTCTTAGTTTCTCCCTTTTTCATATATAAATTATAAACCCTAACTCCTTAACTTCTCTTATAATTGATGGAGCACACCAAAGGAAGTTTAAGAATTTGTACCCTTGGAGATTTGTTAAAGAAGCACCTAGATTATATTCCATTTATTTTGTCTTGATCTGATTCATCTTAAACCAGTACTTATAGTTGAAATAGAGAGAGGTTAATGTTTTTTTCTTCACCTTTTTTACTCTAATTACATAAAAATCTTGTTTTTTTATTCATGTGTAAGTACTGGACCATTGTCTTAAACCAGTATTCATCTTGTTTTCATCTTGTTTTCTTGATCTGATTCATCTTGATCTGATTCATCTTGTTTTCATGATCTTGATCTGATTCATCTTGTTTTCTTCACCTTTTATTCATCTAAGAGAGAGAATCAATATCTTTCACTACGTACATCATGGAAACTATGGTACTTGAAAAGGTGATGTCATCTCCATTGACAATTGTTGGCATAAGATAAAGTTTGAATCAAATACTATCAGATCGTTACGCCTATTGCCATATCCAAGTACCTGTTGCATGTGTGATGATGGTCAGAGGAATATTCACTTGGCTTTATCGTGTTAAAAACTCATGTGTTAGAAATGTTAAGTACCTGTTTGATTAATTTAATGTATTTAAAGTGTTTTTAACCCCAAAAAAAAATTATTTTTTTATTTTAAATTAATATTTTTTTATGCTTTTAAATTATTTTAACGTGTTAATATTAAAAATAATTTTTAAAAAAAATATTATTTTAATATATTTTCAAAAAAAAAATACATTAAAAAAAATTTATAAACCCTCCTGATTCAGTTAGCAAACATAGCTGTAATTGAAGTTGTCCAAAATCAACAAGCTTTTCTTACTCTATTATGCTTCCAAGCACTTTCCTGGAGGAAAGAATCATATCTATTAATTTGCTATTTCTATACACATCAGTTTGCCAAGAAAAAAATAATACTATGTGCTCTTTCAGAAATTCTAATCAAGTACTTGTTCATAGTTCGTACAAGTGTATCTAGAAAATATTTTTACCTGTTTATTTTTTTTATTTTTTTTTTGTTTTATTTTGATGGGCTAATATAAAAGAAAAATAATAAAAAAATATCCATTACACTCGCACCCACACCAATGCAACCTTTTCTGCTGGTTGATTTAATCTTCTCCTACAATTAGTTTCAGACAAAGCTGCTTCTTCTTCTGTAATGGAAAGGAAGAAACTGCACTACTTCACCTCGTTGAACTACAAATTTAGGATAACGAATCCTTGCATGTTGATGGTTGGCAACCGCACGGTGGCATCTTATCAGAATGGTGGGCTCATCTTATCCCTTGAAGCAAGAAAGATAAAAGAGCAAGGTAAGATGCCGTGGTGATCTCTAGCTGTCAACAAGCAATTTGTCTCAGCTGAATCCAGAAAAAAACATAACCAGCCGCCCCCACAACTTTTGTTCTTGGGTGGGTGAAGAGAAACCATCTTCAGGACCCCATCTTGCAAGCCACAGCCCCGATAGCGACTGAAGAAACAGGAGTGAAGTCTGAGGGAATTCACATGCATCACAGAAAGATATTTTCTTAAATTTATTCTTTTAGAACGTTAAGATTCCCTTCAGCACTATTCTCCAATTACTGTAGATGACAAGCAATCCTTTCCGGGACTTGAAATCCCTAAAAGTCATCGGAGATTTTCTCAAGAGGAGCCCAAGTGGAAAACTAAAATTTGTTTTTTTGTATCAATATTGCCTTCAGTACCATTCTACAATTACTTAACCTGATCAAGCAATACATCCCAGGACTTGAAATCCCTAAAACATTTTGGAGATTTTTCTTAAAAGTAGCACAAGTGGAAATCTTTTGATACAAGCTAGCATAATTAATAATAAAAAAATCATAATTAATCCACTTATGCTATTTTCATACAAAAAAACCCAAATTATTAGCTTCTCCAACTCTATGCAAGTAAGACAAGGCTCGAGCAATTCCTATCGTAATCTAAAGCTTTGTTTCTCTAGAAAGTATATGAATTGAGCTCTCGATCTACACGAGAATATGCAAGGAGAAAATTAAGAAACTAGGTTCTTTCTTTTAAACTCATTACCACTTAAACCTAAATCTTGAACTCTGCATTCAACCAGTAGGGTTATCTTTAAAAATTTTAAGCTAATTCTTCTCAATAAACTATATACAAAATCTCTTATTAAATTTTTAGTAAATAAATTCATAATAATTTTTTTTTTACCTTGCATAGTTAATGATAATAATTTTATTCGAAAGTAAGGTGTTTAATAGTATTATATTTACAACATATATGTCTAGACTTACCGCTATACGTACTATATTTTGCCATTTCAGATGTTGACTAATATCGCAATGAATGAACACAAATCTGTGGCACCAGTTTTAACCAATATGAAATATCCTCTTAAAGGTTTTAAAGTCACTTGTTTTCCTCTTAAACGTTATCAAGAGAGCAATGAACTCTAATTCTATAATAGATCATATTATGCATGATTTCTTGATTTCTTGAAGGATTTTCAAGACATAGTCGCTTCACCAAGTATGAAAATATATTCATTAATTGATTTTTAAGTCCACAGTGTCAAATATTCGATTCGCATCATTATATCTCTTAAGTACTGTCAGATACTTATTATAGTGTAACCCATAGTCCAAGATGTAAATCAAGTATTTAAGTATCATATTTATTGCTTTTCAATCATACAAACCTGGATTATTAGTAAATCCACTTAGCTTGTTAATTGAATATGCAATATTTAGTCATATGCAATTCATAATATACATTAAGCTTTTAATAATTCAAGAATATTTTAATTGGAGTATCCCTTCACCTTTGTTTTTCAACATATGTATACTTATATACATTGATGTTTTGATAGTGTGTATTATCATCTTTAAAAAATTTATCAATAATTTTCTCAACATAATAAGATTAAGACAATACAAATCTATCATATATCTTAAAAAATTTTATTTTTAATATGACATCTACAACATCCAATCTTTTCATGTTAAACTTATCAGTTAACACTTTTTTTTTATAAACATAACATGATTTTAAACTTATTTGATAACATAAACTTGTCAAACTTTTCATGTCATTGTTTAAAAACTTATTTTAAACTATATAATAATTTGATAAGTTTACATTTAAAAAAAAACAGCAAATCCTCCAGCTTGTTCCGTTTGACTTCTTCATCAAGATCACCATTTAAAAAAAAAACTATTTTTACATTAATTTTATATATTTTTAACTTGTTAATAACTGCATAATTGACTATTAACATTCATATAAGAGTTATTTTTAACATAAATGAGCATGTATCTTATCAGTTATTATTTGAAATTTTTAATAAGAAGTATTTCTTCATATTTTTTTTAATGATTCTATTAGCTTTCATTTTTTTCAATGATTCTTATCTTCAAGGCTTATTTTCTAAGTTAAAAAATCGAGATGAAATGTTTTTATCATTTCCACCTTTATATATAATACTCCTTCTTAGTTCAATTTCATCGTTATTTATAGATCTTGTATCTATAGTATGATGAAGGCTACATGAGCTGTTTTCTTTCATTTTTTTAAGCAAAGGGATTTCTTATGTAGTTTTATAAGAAAAAATATCTTCAAAGATTATAACATTCGATTGACTCCACTTTTATATTAGAATGAAAATCCTTGGTATTTAATTTATGTATAAAAACCAATATAATAAATGCACATTACACTCCAAGTTTAGAAGAGGAAAGTTCAGTAGAGCCTGTTGACGTGGAGGAGCTTAAAGAGTGTGGCTCTTAATGGTAAATAGGTGGGATTCTTGATGGATTTGCTAGTACAGATTTTGTCGAGTGCTCAAAACAAGAAGGTAGTGCGGTTGCTGTGAAGGTGAAGATAGCGGGGTGCATGTCCATTTCTTGGAATGAGTGATTGTCGAGATCAGGTCAATACGTGGTAGGGCCATAGCTACAAAGTCTGTAAACATTATTGCGCTGTCACTTCTGTACTACAAAGCAAGGAAAATGACGTGAGCCAAAAAGAATCACTCCTTGTCTTTTGCATGAGTAATATCTGAATATTGGTGATTCAGGTTAAAGTTCATTGGTCCTAAATCACTACTGCTAAATGAAAGCTTGATAGCGATAATCGGGTAAATTTAAACTGCTTGATACAGGTAGAACACAACTTAGGAAAGGAAAATATGACATTAATTTACATAGTCAGCAGTGTAAATCTCACTTCTGAAGGGGTTGGCAGCCTGTGAGTCTAATATTTCCCAGCAAGATCAGTCATGTAATAATGCAACCCGTTGAAGTTGAGAAGGTGGTTAAACACCGGGCCACCAACTGGATGGGACTTGTGTTTTTCTGCTTTTTGTTCATTTTTCTAGTGAATAGTTGGGCTCTGAGTACAGATAGGATTGGAACTAAAGCTGAGAATTTGAATGGATCAGAGAGAAAATCAACGGAGGGCATGTTGGAGTTGAGCAGTACGTGAAACAAGGAAGATGGATGTTGGTATTTTAATGGATTCGGCCCAGTAGAAGTAGTATAATCACATAGACAACGCTGTGTGGAGGTTGGAAGGAAAGTGACAGGGTTAATTGAGTAACTCTAACAACTTTATTGTTATGTATTAGGGTTTACTTGGTGATGTTATATTTTACCTGAATCCAGTAACTTAGGTATAAATTATATTAGTTAGATATTATTATACCAATTGAATTTATAAATTACATCAACTACGTATAAATTTAATGAATTAGGTATTTAGTGATTATGTTTTTTTTTTTTGTAATTGATAATTTTTTGTGAGAATTTTGTGATAATTAATAATTTTAAGAGAATACGTGAGAATGGTTGAATTTTAGTAAATTATGTATTTTTTTTTAATATGAGAGAAGTGGTTAATTTTTGATATTACTATAGTTCAAATAGTTATAAATTATATAAATTTAATATGATTTTAGATTATTATCCGATACCAACAACGCTACTATTACTTATATTTGAGGAACTAATATTATTTTTAGTGCTATATTAAATATTTCACTAGATGAACTGATCATATATATGGAGGCATTGAGTGAAATTATAATAAAACTAAAGTTGATGTTACTTTGAGGATATTAAAGCTGGGTAACGTCCAATTCGTTATATTAATATGCCCATTTTTTATGTTGTTATTTTGAAGTCTATGATTGGTTGGCCACCGAATATATATATATATATATCGAAATATGTAGAGCTTTACTTAATAGTTAAACCATAACTTACGTATAATTACAATGCATGTGTGCACCAGTATTCCAATGGTGATTACATGGGATATCATAACAAATTTCAATTCACAAAAAAAATCAGTAAAAATGTCTTGATTGTGCTTTCCTTTATTATACTTTTCAAAGTTTGCTTTTAGCACATGCTCTGTGTTTCTTGTATGCGTGTACACCTCACTTTGCTCCGGAGTTGGAAGCGGTCAGTTTTCTGTTTCTTGGCCATTTAGTTTGGTAGTCATGGAGCCTGTCGAAGTAGAGGAGCTGGTTAAAGTTTGTGCCTTTAACTGGTGGATAGTTGGGATTGTTGATAGATTTGCCAGCAAAGATTTTGAGTGCTAAAAACAAGAAGGTTGAGGGGATAAAGAGAAGTGCTGTTTCTGTGAAGGTGAAGATGGCAGACAATGTCCATTTCTTGGAATGAATGATTGTTGAGATAAGGCAAACATGTGTAAGGGAATAGCTTTAAAGCTTAGCCTGGAAACATCCCATGCGCTGTAACTGTTGGATGTGGAAGCGAGGAAAATGACATGAACGAAACAAAAGGGAGCACTCCTTATCTTTTGCACAAGTAATATATGGACAGTGATGATTCAAATTAAATTCACTAATGCTAAATTAAAGCTTGATAACGATGATTAGATAAATTCAAGTTGCTTGTTGCTGGTGGCACATAGTTTAGAAAAGGAAAATGGGACAAATGAAAATTTTCCTTGCAAATTTTACCTCTAAGGTGTCAAAGTCGTCGGACAGCTGCAGCTAACATAACGGTAGAAATCACAGTTGTTTAATCGATATGTGTATCAATGTATACAGTACAAACAAGATTCACCAGGCCATAATTATTTGCTTGACATATTTTATCTTCAAGACTTGGTCCTTCAAATAGCACGAAGATGCAGACTTCCTTCAATGTGAAGTGTTAACATTGTCCTGTAAGTTATTTTTCTTGTGTCATCAGCTAATTTGAAGCGGAAGAACCGAAGAAGGGCAATGGATACTATCTTCATCTGCCGGTACGCGAAGTCTTTGCCCAGACATATCCGAGGACCTGCCTGCAAGGGAACAACCAACAACTATGGAAATTGTTTCACACGTTATATATGTCTGCAACAAACGAAGAGAAGATACTAACATGAAATGCTATGAACTTGAACGGTGATTCAGGTTGGAAAATCCCATTGTTGAGCCATCTTTCTGGCCGAAAATCCTCGGCATCCTCTCCCCAAATGTAAGGCATCCCACCCATGGCATATGCCATGTAGTATAGTCCGTCACCCTTTTTCATTCTAAAGCCATCAGGAAGAATGTCATCCACTTCTGCACACCTCCCGTTCTTGTGAATTCTTGACAACTTGGGAGTAATGCTTGATTTCTTTCAATATGCATGTCTGTGTTATTAGCTACGTAAAGTTTAACATTAAATTAGATTGGTCGAAAATTGTTCGCGGAGAACTCTTGTGGTGAAAGTTCATTCTCACTTGAAACTTGACTTCTTGAAGTTTTTGTCATTATGACTGTTTTACATTGCTAAAATTGCTTTAGAATTGGATACTTATACCACCATGAAACATGTAGAAAGTTGGCTAAAACAGAATAGAGTAGAGGGAAATCATCCATGTAACTGATCACAACTGTGTTTGGGAATAATGCTTTGCTGAGTAGGGTGCTTTCACTGATTCACTCATGAGGAAGGAGCTAGATACTGAGTTTGCTGGTTCTGCATCTAACTCATGATGTGTGGCCCTCAGACTCTCTCTGGGATGTATTAAGTATGAGTAAGCATGTGCTATGGGTCTGTTAAATTAATTAAGTTCAAATAGAGAAAGAAGGCTAGAATTCTGAATAATCTGTATATTATAAATGCATAGTTTTAATTTAAATACAAATAAAGTATATATAGATCAAACTGAAAGTACTATTCTACCCTTAATAAATAAAACTATATAAATATTATTTAACTGGTCTAATCTTGTTATCTCTTTTTTGCAGGGAAAACCTTGTACTCAGGAAGCTAATGTGATTTTTGTGATGGTAGTGCCTTTGACTAACCTAATTTTTGCAATGAAAGCTACTTCATGACAGCTATTTATGTCTGCATTTTATTTTTAGAAATGTTAACTAGTTGTTTCGAGTGCAATACTCGGACCTGATGTGTTTGTGGTCAGGCGGTCGACACAGAGTTTCCAAGAATTTTGGATCATCGGTAGGATTTTTGTTAGGGGGGCATGTACTTATAATTGCTGCGGGCAGAATGATAAGGCTACGGGTTAGCATTAGACTTGCCAAGGACTTAGTGGAGGGTATCACTCTATTATGGCCCCTGTAGGTTTTTTCTCTACTTTGAAGAGGATGGTACAAGGATTCATGTGGTGCACTTGGTGTACTTGAAATTCTGTTCAATTTCATTTCTAATTTGGCTGAATGTGAATTCAAATTTTAGTATCTAAACCCCACTCACGGGCTTGTTCAAGCATATGGTTGTTGAACATCTACATGATCACATTTTAATACGTGGAAGAAAACAAAGAAATCCGAGGAGAGTCAGGACTTTCCTGGACGTGAGCAGATACAGTTTGGAGATGTGGTCCAAGCTTCCCCAAAGCTTACTGCCCCTTCTAAGGTATAGCTTCATTGTTTCTTCATATTTATATATGAATTAATGGATATTCTGTTGTTTAAACAAGGTCAGAGATCTCTGCAGTTGCTTAAGAAGGTGCATGATCCGTCTTGTCGTCTTATGGGGGTCAATAAACGATGGAATTATTGTGCCTAATAGTAATATATTTGTATCCAAATCCACCTCTAAATCAAACCGAGGGGTATTCAATGCCAGTTCCTTGAACAAACATGGATTTATTTTCCCCACAGATCCATATAAATCCTCTGATTTTTCAAGTCTTTGCTTTACCAGGAAAACATTGTTTAACCTCGTTTACCTAGGATGGTTTGGGCTGGGTTTTACGCCCATGTTTATTGATGTAATACCATTACAGATATACTGAGCTAAACACTGTCTCTGTGGAGGGCACAAACATGGAGGCCTCCATCAATATGAAGATTAATCATTGTCCTGTAATTGACAGGTTTCCTTTCATCAGCAAGTTTAAAAATGAAACTGCCCGACAAGACAGCCGCGAAGATCTTCATCTGCCTATAAGCAAATTCCTTCCCAAGACATATCCGTGGCCCTGCCTGTTAACCAGCAGAAAGGCAGATTTTAGTCATTTGGTCAACGAGATTGGGAGTCCATAAAGTTAAGCTGAGCAAGCACTGAAAATAGATCTTAATGATTTGCACAGCAAAGGCAGCAGAAAATTTATTTGAATGTTAATCAAGTGAATTAGACAGATCTTTATTTCCACTAACCTGGAAAGCTGTAAACTTGAAAGGGCTTTCTTGCTGAAACACGCCATCCTCATTGAGCCATCTTTCAGGCTTGTATTCCTCAGCATCATCGCCCCATATGAACTTCATCCTGCCCATTGCATAAGGTTGGTAAGCCACCGTATCTCCCTTTCTCACATTAAAGCCATCTGGTAGTATGTCATCAGAAAAGCAAACCTTCGCATCCTGCAAAGCAAAGAATTTTGAGATACAGAAACAAAAAAATTATACAATTATCCAGGAAGCATTATTAACTCTATACAAGCATGTTGAAACATCAAGTATACTGCGAGAATTAAAGGCATTTATTGCTCAAGAATCGTAGTTTCAGTCTTGAAGAATTCATAAATAGTCACAAATTTATTTGTGTTGTTTCTTGCAGCCAGGAATTGCAAGTGCACATAATTTCTTCTTACCACGGGCACAGATGGATACAGTCTAAGAGTTTCAGTAATTGCTGCATGGAGATAGTTCATCTTTTCTAGAGCTTCATCATTAATACTGGCTGCAAATTCTGCAAAATTTGTAATCTCTTTCACTTTAGTTTCTTCTCTTACTTCTTGTGCAACCTTTTTCTGCACAGCTGGATACTTGCACAACATGTAGATGAACCATGATAGAGCAGCTGCTGTTGTGTCTTTTCCAGCAATCACAAAATTTAGAATTATGTCCCGTAAGTATGTTGGATCATTCTCAGTCACTTGCAGGAACCTTGATAAAATGTCATCTTTCTTTAACTGCATTTTCCATGTAAGATCAAGTAAAATTCATGCCCCTGCAATCTATCAGAAATAATAGTTTCAAGGAGAGATACTCACAGAAGAAACTTCTTTTGAGTTACGCATTAGCTCAATTTTTTTATTGATTAGTTTATACACAAAATCATTAACCACTTTGACGTTTTTCTTCAATGCAGCTTCCGATCCAATATTCAAAAACCTCTTGATTTTCCAGAACACATCAACATATCGCCAAAGGGTCAATGCACTTGCATCATCAAAAGCACGGGTAAATTTGATACCTTCCTCATTTGATCCACACATGCTGTCTAGCTCAATCCCAAATGCAACTTTGAATATCGAATCTAAGGTTGATTTCATAAACAGATCCTGCACAACTAGTTAAGGTTAGAAGCATGGACGGATCCAAATGTGGGCGCTTGCCCACGCCGCCAAAAAAAAATTCAAATGAAATATATATCATGCCAAAACCGGTAGCGGGTTTCAATAAATAGAAGAATTAGAAAAAAATTTGAATGGATGTGTTTTGATAATAAATAAATAATTTCAAGGAATTAAAACGGAAATGAAAAATAAAGGTTAAGAAAGAACTACACAAAAAGGTGTTGGTGCAAACCTTGGTTAAAAATCGATAACGTTACCGTGAAATTGAAGCAAGTATGTAAATGAAACAAATGATGAAAAGAAAAAATAAATATATTTTGAAATAAGAAAATGGCTTTTAGAACTTATTAAAGCAACTGATATGGTTCTAGCAATGATTGAATAAGAAAATTTGGATTTTGATGTAAAATCACATACTGACCAATTTTATACTATCAAGCATAACTTTCAATCTGGTCGTCAGATTGGGCTGAAAGTTTACGAGGAGCCTCCTGATACATTGCTCTATCTTGGGTTAAAACTTTAGGTTATTCTAAATTTGAAAAGGCCATGCGAGAATATCAATAGTCGGACCAAAAATAACATGTAGGCTCATTTCATAAATAAGCTTGAAAAACTGGAAATTCAGCTTCTTCTTCCCTTTGAAGCTGCTAGCCAATGCTGAAAAACATTAGAAAAGAAAAAAAAATTTGAGAGATTCTTTACTAAAACCCTGAAGAGGAACCAAGATTTAAGACAAGATAGACAAGACAGTGAGTATTGAATGTTGAAGTTCAATATTAACTAGGATTTAGGCTTAAAGGATTTAGAGTTTGTAAGAGTTTTAATATTAGCTAAATGAGGAATCCTAATTAATGTAGGAATCCTTGATGAAGAAGGATTTGTAATAGACTAGTTTATTAGAATAATGTTTAATTAGAATGTTAGATTTCTTATTAGATTAGGATTTCCTTTGAATAGTTTAATTCCTTGATTATCTAAGACTCGGGACCTATAAATAAGGTTATAATCTTAAGCATAATACACAAGTATAGAGAGATATAGAGAAGAGCTATAAAGGTTTATTTTTTTAGAAAACTTTTAATAAAAATATCATTCATCTCATTCTTCCTCTTGTTCTTTAGCTTTGTTCTTGTGTATGTTCTTATAAATTAGTTACCACACCATATCTTTTTTTTCCAACATTGAACATATCTAACTCAAGAATTAAAGAGAAAATCAAGTGAGAGAAAAGAAATAGAGAGAAAACTCGTGACATTGAAAGAAAAAAAGAGAAGCAAAAAACTTTGACTAGTTAACATTCGAATTTCATATATTATTATTGGGCAAGACATTATAAACTTGATTGTATAAGTTTAAGTAAAAATTAACAAAGTTTATGCAAAATTCTTAAATTTTGAAATAGGGTTCTTAAATATTAAATTAAGAAAAGTGAAATTATGAAAATATGATGTTCTTGTAATAATAGGATGTAAATGGCTTTAAATAAAGCATAATTGAAGAAGAAAAATTAGGTGTTGATAATGAAAGTAGGGCCGGCCATATAAGCGGGGGATAAGAACTCTTAAAACCAAAGTAAATGTTTGTTAGTTATGTGTATTTAATATGTGTTGTTTTGTTTACGATAATTGAAATGCATCTAATTATGTTGTTTAGTTGTAGTTGAATTTTCAATGTAACTTAGAAAAAAATTGTGAGAAATTGATGAAATAAATAATTTATGGTTATGTGTTGGTTGGTTAAAATAAATAGTTTATGGCTAGTTATAAAGATGGTTTGTTAAATGATTGTTTGGTTGTTTATATTGAAAAAGAGATATTTGAAAATGTTGATAATGAGAACATCTTACAACGTTTTCAATACATGAAGTTTCATACAGAATAATTGTGAATTATAAAAAAAATAGAATTTTGTGGAGTAACTTTTTAAAATATATGTAAAGTTTTTAACTTTATATTAATAACTTATAATTTTTGGCCTTTTTAGATCTTAATTAATTTAGGTATATACTTAACCGACTAAAATTGTATCCTGGATCCGTCCTGCTGAAGAGGTCACGTAATTTGAAAATCATTTCATGATGTTTACTCTATGACATTGGATCAAAGACTAACCTGAATGTCCATTGACTGGTTAGCTTTTGCAGCTTCAGACACTATATTAGCAAGTTTTGCCACGTTCTTCCTGAAGACCACACTGCTGAAGTCCCTCAAAACCTTTGTGGAGAACTCATAGCTCGAAACCTTTCTTTGCTGGCGCCATTTGTCACCGTCAACAGTGAAAATCCCATCACCTAGTAACGCACTTAGATTGTCGTAGTTATGGTCCCCCTGCACAAAGATTGAGCAAGCTAAATCATTACCCTTTTAGCCATTGGAATCTAATCCCGATGGAAAAGTGCACAGTCAAACCAACCCCAGTCAAATTCTCATCATCCTACCAAGGTTTTTGTGAATATTCAAAACTGGGTGTTGAATTCATTAAGATAATCTTACACAATCGACATCATAAAAACAGGGACCAAACATTTGGTACTGATATTGACGAAATAGATCACAGTAAAAAGAAATAGATACCATGCCATAATTTTCGAAGTTGGTTTTGAGTATCCACATCATAAAGCTTAAAGGTAGATTTTAAAATTATTGATCGAATGTTGGAACAATAATTTGTTTACCTTGTCATTAATGATGCAGGCAAAGGTAGCGCAGTCGGTCTAGAATTTTTCTTAAGGAGTGCATCGTAAGTCACACCAAAAGGAGTGCAATTTCCACTGATAGTACTAAAGTGTATACACAACCAACCTAGCCCACTAGACTACTATAGTGTTGCTCTTTGAGACTAACCTCCAAGATCCCTTTATTGACTCTTGTGCATATAGAGATAGAGATGACCATTATCGAATTCATGGGCTCTATGAATTAAATGCTTAATTCTTTCCAACTGGAATCTAGATATTAAAATCACTGATCAAATGTTGGGACAATAATTTGTTGATCTAGTCATCGATGATGCAAGGAAAAGTAGTGGAGTCGGTATAGAATATTTATTGGGGGTATCGTCACACTAAAAGGAGTGCATTTTCCACCAATATTGTAGCACTACTTGGTAGTATACCAACCAATCTAGCTAGCTAGAGTGTTGCATAAGAAGTTCTATGGTTAGTATCCTAGATAGAGTAAACGAAAATCTAATCTTCAAGTGTTTTTGATAGTGGAGAAACTAGCATAGAACTCAACCATTTTTAATATCCCAATCTTAAACCCTAATTTCCGGAATGTATGGTCCTCCACACTATACGCATTGTTATGATTTAAGTTACCATGGAATTAAGGTTACTAGCTAACAAATAAAGAGTGCAAGCCTCCAGTAGTGCTTCCAATACAGAACAGAATTGCTAGCCTTCAAGCAAAGAATTGCAGCATGTGCTAAATGTGGAAAACGTGAAGACTATGGCTATTAGTTAGGAGGTAGTTTACTGTTGAGTTAGTAGTTGAATAAAGGGGTTAAATCAGTTATAATTGGAGGGAAAACCATTGTATATAAATTGGTGTATGGAAACGTATTGGGGAATAAGAAATACAGAAGTTAATCTCTCTATTCTTCTTAATCTTGTTAAGTTGAGCTTAACATTTAGTATCAGAGCTCTAAGATTCAATTATGATGGTGGAAAATCATAAATTGAAAAATATGGAAGAATACTGCAAGAAATTGGAGGAACAAATGCAGAATCTTCAACAGGAATCTTTGGTTGATCAGCAAAATAAACGGCAAGAACAGTTTGGGGAGCAAAACGAGAGGGCTAATCATATTAGCTTGCAGATTGAAACCTTATCAAATCAATTCCACACATTTCTTGCTCATCAAATGGCAGGAAAGGATTTGGGAAGCAACTCCATGGGAATATTAAATACACCAACAATGAATAATTAAGAAGGAATGCTACCAAGAGGAAGGGGTCATATTCGGGGAGATCAAACCAGTAGTCAGGAACATCAAAGAGTTGTGTATAATCCATCTCTTCCAAGGATGGATCTTACATCATTCTGGGGTGAAAATCCCAAAGGATGGTTGAGGAAGTGCAGGAAGTTTTTTAAACTCAATTCAACTCCTTCACAACAATGGGTGGAACTGGCCTCTCTTTACTTGGAAGGTAAAGCATTAATGAGGTTTGAAGGTTATAGGTGTGGTGTGGAATGTTCGATGGGTTGGGAAGAATTCTTGAGGGCTATATGCAGCAGGTTTGGTAATAGTGCTGATATAGTAGAGGAGTTTAACAAGCTAATACAAAAGGGTGATATTGATGAATATGTGGAGAGGTTTGAGGAGTTAAAGTCACTAATGTATTCATTGAATCCTTCATTGCCTGAGTCCTATTATATTTCCAGTTTTATTAGTGGATTGAAGGAAGAGATTAAGCTGATGTTAAAGATTCTCAAGCCTACTACCTTAATACAAGCTTTTGATCAGGCGAAATGGTAGGAAGAATCAGTTGTTGCAGTTGCAAGAAGAAACATAATTACTTCCAGAATTAGTTCTTCATTTAACAATGAAAGACCAGCAGGTATTACACCCTATAAACCTTTCAACCAGCATAGAGTTGATGAGCAATAGAGTCCAAAACAATCTAAAGACACACTTTATGAACAGAGAAGGAAACTTGGATTATGCTTTAAATGCGGTGATAAATTTGTACCTAGATATAAATGTAGTGTAACAGGGATTCATTTGATTGAGGGAAGGGAGGATGAAAAGGAGGAATTCTTAGAAACAGAAGAAAGGAAACACTGTTGTTGTTATGAGATTGGTTAAATGGTATCACATATTCATGAAGAGGCAACATAGGAAGACCTAGAGGAATTGAGCACGCAGTTTCCAGATTTTGTTATGGATTCTTGAGGTCAAGAATCTTTTCAAGGGAAGGATATTGTTATGATTCAAGTTACCATGGAATTAAGGTTTACTAGCTTACAAATAAAGAGTGCAAGCCTCCAGTACTATTTCCAATAAAGAACAGAATTGCTAGCCTTCAAGCCAAGAATTGCAGCATGTGCTGAATGTGGAAAACATGAAGACCACGGCTATTAGTTAGGAGGTAGTTAGCTGTTGAGTTAGTTAGTAGTTGAATAAAGGGGTTAAATCAGTTGTAATTGAAGAGAAAACTATTGTATATAAACTAGTGTATGAAAACGTACTGGGGAATAAGAAAATACAGAAGTTAATTTTCATTCTCTGCTCCTTCTTCTCTGTTCTCTCTTCTCTTCTATTCTTTCTCAAATTCTGCTCTCCCTCTCTCTCTCTCTATTCTTCTTAATCTTGTTAAGCTGAGCTTAACACACATCAAGAAAGTAAAGCCTATTTCTTAGATTTTCCTAGTTTAAATTTTGGAACCAATACCCAGAAGAGTTTAAATTCCTTTGAATATTGCGCCGGATCGAGATGTTTGAGTACGCTATATTATTGTTGTAATTATGGTCCCCCTGCACAAAGATTGAGCAAGCTAAATCATTACCCTTTTAGCCATTGGAATCTGATCCCGATGGAAAAGTGAACAGTCAAACCAACCCCAGTCAAATTCTCATCATCCTACCAAGGTTTTTGAGAATATTCAAAACGGGGTATTGAATTCATCAAGCTAATCTTACACAATCCACATCATAAAAACAAGGACCAAACATTTGCTACTGATATTGACGAAATAGATCACAGTAAGAAGAAATTAATAGATACCTTGCCATAATTTTCGAAGTTGGTTTTGAGTATGTACTCAACATTTACAGGATCAGCAGTGTAAACCTCACTTCTGAAGGGGGCGATCAGCCTGTAAGTCTTGTATTTCCCAGCAAGATCAGTCATGTAATGATGCAACCTGTTGAAGTTGAGAAGTTGGTTAAACACCGTGCCACCAACTGGATGGTACTTGTGTTTTTCCTGCTTTTTGTTCAACTTTCTAATGGAGAGTTGGACTATGAATATAGATAGGATTAGAACTAAAGCTGAGAAGGTGAATGGATTAGAGAGAGAGTCAATGGAGGCCATGTTGAAGCTAACACCATGTGAAACGAGGAAGGTGGTTGTTCATATTTAAATGGATTCGACTTTCATCCTTTTTTATTTCATAAAA
>Ga0325410_1003222_pt1 | contig 18373 bp, 11 predicted proteins | sample PopdelMetagenome_16_FD_206182 | JGI IMG/M metagenome (GOLD analysis project Ga0325410, IMG submission 206182) | Populus deltoides microbial communities from Bellville, Georgia, United States - Xylem-PdIQD-R3 | ecosystem: Host-associated > Plants > Phyllosphere > Stem > Wood/Secondary xylem... | reverse complement strand
AATGAAATTCCATTTCTGCAGCGTTAACAAACCACACAGTTGTCTTGAAGCATGGAAGATATTTCCCAACTCTGGAGAAGAAAGTCTTACCCACTTTCTCCGGCCTGTACAATTTAGAATCTAATGACAGTACTCCACAACTCTCGTGTCAGTTTTAGTTAGATGGAATAAGTGTCAAGCAGAAGCAAATGTCGCATTATCTAAAAGTGAAACAGAAATTCTCCTAGCATGTGCGTATGTACAGTCATTATTTTTTCCTTCCTTCTGACGAGGGGAAGAAAAGGAGGGATTGCTTAACTTTAATTAGGCATGCACATGCATGATGCAATGGCATGTTTTCGTGCTTGAACTTGCTCCTAATTCATTGTCTCTTCCTAGTCCCGCAAAATATATATCTTAATTCAACATCAGATCATCAAGCTTGCCTGTAGATATAATGATTACTGCAGCGTCTAAGTAAAATAGCCAGAAGAAAATAGAAAATAGCCTCAATATTGATCACGGGCGTCGATCTAAGATTTTGGTTGATTATTGCACCTCAAGACACTCACAGGCATATTTTGTGGGAGTGGGTATTCCTCTCAGACCTTATTCTAGGGTTTAATTTTAGGCGCTGACATTGTTTAGAAGGTTAGTCATTCTCCTCGAGCTAGAACCTAGCTTATTTTGCTTCATATATTCTCTCTGGACCCCATACCTGCAGGCGTCTATTCTGGTCTATATTCTCTATCTTTTTTCTAAAAAATCTAGTTTCTATCCTCCTAATTTGACCCTGTGCATGTGTATAAATTACGATTTTCTGTGTGCGCGGAGAATTAGGGTTCGCTCTCCTTGGACCTAGCTACTAGCTTGGCTTAGGAATTAGGATTTAAATTTCATTTCCCTTGCTTCCAATCCATAGGCCATAGATGCCAAAATAAGACTACAAAATGAATATAATGGTAAGAACAGCCGCTTGTTTTATAAAAAGATAATATATAATGCGGATGTGGGTGCAAGGTGTGCGTTTCCATTTGCTTGGGAATAGTAGCCAAACTGCCAAAAGTAGTGGGCTTTATCATCGATTCATGCTCACCTCACATGGCTCCCCTAACTCTCCCAGTACTCTCGTTCTTTCAAGCGAAGACGGCCTCATTGAAGAGGGCAAAGAGCATGGAGCCACAGTGGATGCCTCCTGTGATAATCATTTGTTAACAATATATTTAGCAATTTTTAAGTCTTCCAATGAAATTTATGTTAAGTTAATAAATCGATGCACTTTAAGCATATACTAGTGTTAGTGGCACAGCGCTTTGCTTGCGGAGTAAATTAACCTAAAGTTGGATGAGAAGTTGTATTCTCAAGTACAGACAGCGAGCCATTACATCACTAAAATTCTTAAAATGACTTTCCGCCCGCTTGCCCCTGCGTTTTAACACTTTCGGCCCATCACTCGTAAGCGGCGAAGCACGATTGCCTCCTCTTGTTTCTCCTCTAGTGGGCCCGGACCAGCCCAGCCCACGGGGATTTAAAAAACATTAAATGGTGTTTTTTAAATTTTCTTCTCTCAAGCAGTGCAAGTACTGTAGCCCGACCACATAGATCACCAAGCGTGATCTGTAAATATCTATCTTGCAGTACTGGAGCCCTCGTTACGAGTTGGAGCAAGCAATCCGTGCCGTTGACATTTTTACGTGAGATCATAGCTATAAGAAAATCAAGCTATAGATCATGTCATGATGATGGCAAACCATAAAATAATTCTCAATAATAACTCGATCGGTTGTGAATAATCAAGCGGTAAGAAATTAATTTTATTTTTTTAATTTAAATTCTATCATCTCTATTAATTGATTCAAAGTCTCGAGATGACAAGTTTTTTTATAGAAATAGAAATATATATATATATATATATTATATTATATGATTTCATTAGGCATAGGTAATAAATTAAGATTGATTAAAAGTTTAGAAAGATAAGGATGGCTTTTTTATGATGCAAGCATCAATTATCATTACAATGGACCGCTGAGGCACATAACCTGTCAGATATATAAAAAGAACAAGCACTCTTATCAACATGACGTCACCTGTGATCCACCACTGTAATGGACGATCCTCGTACAACCAGAATAATGACCACCACTTTCGCAAAAAATAAGGCAAGCAAGCGGTCTTCTCTTTCCTTCTCCCTTTATCCTCACCATACTGATTTTATTTATATGGATTTATATCGTAAAAAACTTATTTAAAAAAAACAAATTCTTTCTCACCACTAGATCTGTGATCTATCCCTAAGACTATTTTCAAGCAGCCATTATTCTCGCCGTGGAAAGTGTTTAGAGAACATTCATTTCTACTTATTGAAGGTCTAAATGATATTAATTACTTAAAAAACAAAGATTATCATTAACTTTTTTTACTTTGAAAAAAATATTTTCCCACTTTTATAATAACAATAGTAATTATATTTTAAAAATTAGATTATCATTAGTATTTTCACCTCTTCAAACTACGAATTTACAAATATGAAAATTTTATTTTCCCACTTTTATAATAATAATAATTATTATTATTATATTTTTTCTTAAGTTTACTATAATGGTAATATAAGAAAAATTGATTACAGCAATAAACTATTTTTACAGGTAACCACTTGAATGATAAATTTTTAAATATACATGAAGGGTAAGATAGGTGTCATAATTAAAAAATTAGTTTTTTTTAGAAATAAATTATAAAATATGAATTTATTGATCTTTTAAAAAATAACATAAAACTTAACGATCATTTTTCTTTTTTCACACCTTTTCCATAAATGTTTCGGTCGAGGGGTCCCAATTAAATTATACTTTCTCCCCGATATTATATTTGACGTTAACTGGAATACAAAAGGGAGGCTATGTAAAACAATTAATTCTCAATAGAATTAGTATTAAACTATTAATTGAAGGGTGACCGGAGGATAATTTTTATTCTCTGTAATTGAATGCTGACTTGAAAATAGGCTGACTAAAAAAATAATAATAAATAAACCCTATGCTGCAGCAAATAATTAAAGAAAAAAAAATTACAAGGATGAATGGTCCAATGAAATTGACACAGGCTGACAAAATACTCGATAATGCTAAACTTGAAAGCGGGTTTAAGTTAGCATCAAATGAGCTATTCCATACTGGAAAAGTTTTTCAAGCAAGGAAGAAGAGTGAAAACATACAGCTAGCCAGTATGCGTAAAGTTGTGGTTATGAACACAGCAAAGCCGTGTCCCTGTTCTTTTGCAATTGTCATTCCATGTCAAGGTAAGCCCCTTTATTTTCTTTTTGTCGAGCATGATTACCTTTTTTTTTTTCTTTTTTGAATTCAATCTTGAATGGTTTAATGTGTGGTTGTTTTGTATTTTAGTCCACAGTTTCTCAGTTACTCATAGTTTAAAGATTTTAATGAATTCTGGGCAGGATCCCTTTTCTTCAGCAGACAATCTATTTTTTTTTCTCGGTTAAAAAAGTGAAGTAAGGAAAAGAATGATGTTATGTATCTGGTTGTGACATATTCTAATGCTGATTTTGTCCGATTCATGATTGACAACCTTAATTAAAAGTCGAAGGAACTGGTCTGATGCACAATATAATATGGTTCCTGTTAAATTTTAAAAGCATGAATCTTATGATGTAGCACACCTCAAAAGTTCGATGAATAAATCTTGTATTGTTGAAGGTTTGGTGATTTTTATGTTTGTGTCTCTGTTGATTTCTGTTCATAGATGACCAAGTTTCAATTCTTATACGATGCTTCTGTTTGTATGAAAATGATATATTGGATTGGAGATCTCACTCATCATTTTGTTTACTTGATCTGCCAATGCTTAAGACTGTATTCAATTTCATGCTTCAGAAATCTGATCCTCTAAATCTTTGATCTGATGTTACAAGATGGAATTTTGAGTTTTTGTTGGCAGGTTTGGGACGAATCCCTTATAATTTTTCTTCGTGTTCGTTCTTGTTATGATATTAAAAGATGGCACATGGATACAATGCTAACTATTCTTTCTGCTAAATTCATTGCTTATATTTTCAGGTTCAAGCTTGAGAGACTCTTGAATCATGAAGTTTAAAGAAGGGAATTTGGTGGAGGTTTTAAGAAGAGACCATGAGCCATGTGGTTCGTGGTTTCCCGGAAGTGTAGTTTCGGCCCGTGGCAATTATTGTAAAATTAGGTACAAATCACTTTCGAACAACAAGGGAGAGCCAGTCATGGAGAAGGTGCGTGAGGAGGATGTCAGGCCTCAGCCCCCTCATAAAAAAAGGAAAAGATGGATGGTTGGTGATGTTGCTGAGATATTTGATTTTCAATGCTGGAGAGAAGGAAAAATTGCAAAGGTGTTGAATAATAACCTCTTTGTTGTGAGGCTGTTCGGGTCTATCCAACTCAAAGAATTTCACGAATCGAGCATAAGGATTCAGCAGGCCTGGCATAATAATAATTGGTCGGTGATAGGAAAGGTATTTGTTTTCCTGCTTATGCTTATGCTTTGGTTTACCTTCAATTTCTCCTTGGCTAACCCTTTCCAGCTGTTCCAAAAATCTGCCTCCTCCCTCTGTATAAATGCTAGTTTATCATACTTTGAGATTGAACTGCATTTTGATCTGCAAACTGAATGTTTGACATTCTCTTTCTAATATTGAATTGCATGCAAAAGTTCTTGAAAAATCAGCTTAATAGTAAGCTTTTATTGACTTTTCTATATAAGATCTTGTGCATGTGTGCTGCTGCTTGTGAGCACCAGTCTTCTGATATTTTTGATAGTTTATCATACTTCTGGTCTTAATGTATTATGTCACTGCAATGTTTCATTTAACCTGTTTTCCTCTGTTTTAAATCCATGTATTTTCTAGCCATTCACTATCATATGGCTGGACTTCTTCTTTGAACCCAGTGTGTCTGGCTGCTCTTGATATAAGTTTTTTTTTATTTATTTGCTTTTAGTTTTCCTCTGCTGTGCATCCATACACTCGTATGAGAACAATTACAATTTATTTTGACGAGAATTGTGTCATTTTATTCTTCTAGTCCAAATGGTAAAGGTTTCTAACAAGTTTTGCAGGGAGAAACTGTTACTGATATCCGAATAACTTCAATTGCAGGTTGCTCAAAATATAGAACACTCCAAAAAATGTGCAGAAAATAAGTCAAAGCATTCAGGTAGCTTGGTGCGAAGGGCTCTGGTACCAGTGACGAGGAAAGATCCATGCTTACTAGAGAAAGATGGACAAAAACACCTTAAAGATGGACAGCATAATGTCAAAATGGGTCTTGACCAGCATCATCTTGAAAGATCTTCAAAGGACCTGGTTTCTTGTATGGAAGGATGCCACAAGCAACTTGTACGGAATCTTCCTTTTTTTAAGCGGGCAGACAACATTTCTTCTGAAAAATTAATAGCGGATGAGAAATTTAAGGGATCTAGTGAGATGAATGCCAACATGGTAAAAGCAACTACTGAGTGGTTATATACTTCTTCCAGGCCAATTTTGACTGCAGATAGCAACCAAAGTTCTGTTGCTAGCTGCAGTTCTAATGGCTTCGCCGACTCCTCCAGTCATAATTTCCAAACACCATTGGATAATGCATCCCATAGGTCAGATGCCGAGTCATCATTTGTTTCCTTTTCTTTCATCAAGCGTTTAACTCCTTATTTTGAACAAAAGCTAGAAGCTGAAATCCATGAGCTAGAGTTTCATGCTTATCGGTCAACCGTGCAGGCATTATATGCCTCAGGTCCCTTAAGTTGGGAGCAAGAGTCACTCCTAACAAATCTTCGCCTATCCCTTCACATTTCAGACGAGGAACATCTTCTCCATCTGAGGCAACTATTATCCACTCAGGTCCTGTAATCATCTTCTTTTCTTCACCACCTTTTTCTTTGTAGGTCTACACAATGATAACTCTGGAATTGGTTCCAGCTGATTTCAAACTACTTCATGGTTGGTGGCCTCGTTTCAACTTCTGATTGTACATCAATGTTTCCGTGTACATTGTTTTGAAATATTCTAGTTTCTGTTCCTGATGCTTGCTAATGATAGAAATCCTTGTCTTGCATGTGCTCTCGGAATTCAGCACCTCACCAGATAAGGTTATACGTATGAATAGAATGTTTTGGTCTGTCTTGTTAAAACTAAGTTGGCTGGCATGGCACTCGTGAAGATCCACCGCCAAGTATCATGCCTGCTCATTTCTATCAGGCAGTAGACTGCATATACTGGACTGTGGTTCTATCACAGGAAAGGGCTTATATGATATTATAGGATGGATATGGAGGCGTTTGCCTAACAATTAGCGACCTGCTATGGAAATTAGTGTTTTTCAGCTTCAAGAAGTTGAAATGGATCCCTTTGAAATCAAACAACAAGTTAGTTTCTGCAACATTGATCTATCCTACATCTAATTTCTGGAAGTCTGGTGCAAACCATTCCAACATAGCAGTCTCTTCGTAAGTGTCATAAGATCCATTACATCTGGCTGTATACGGTGCGTGCGCATATGAACACGTAGGATATTTTGGTCTTCTAAAATATAGCGTCGCAACTGCTGCTTCAAGACAACAACGACCGATATTTCTGGCTCGGGGTGTAAAGAACCATGGAACCCCTCAAGTCAACCCCGCTTCAAGGGACTAATATTGGCAGCTTTGTTTTTGAAAACGGAGGGATTTCTCGTATGGAGCTCCTTATATATATGCAAATGCAGTATTGAGTTGCACCGAAGTTCCTTCAAAAATATAATGGGGTGAAAATGCAAAGAGCGGTTTATAATAAGATTTGTAGCGCCTCTGAAATTCATCAAAAGCTCAGAACCACTACCATGTTAAGACTTGCTGTGATTTTCCCGTGTTGGCTGATTATGTTTGCCGAAAGGGTTGATTTTGTAAAAACGAGAAAGGATCGTGCCCTTTTCTGATTAGCACATTGTTTCAAGCTAAGTGACGGTTGTATAGCGCGGAAACTGCTTTCTGGAAATGTAAAAAAATCCCTCTGATGATTCTCAATAACTATCAGGAATTTGTCAAAGAAAACAAAATAGCGACTGGTGTTAACATGTTCAGCTTGCTAGATGGGAGGATACCGCTTTGACGTCCTTGAGAGAGTGAGAATCTCTTAAATGTCATTGATTTACAATTTTATGAAGAGGAAATGGCTGTAATATCAGTTGTCAAAACCCAAAATTTCTCTATTGCAGAGGGAAAATTCATTGACCATTCGCTAAAATAATAATCGTGCTGTCATATTTTCACAAATCTGTTAGATAACAGTCTTGAAGCTTCCAGCAACAAATGTTACAAATCAGAGTATCCTGCACACGCAACCTTGTGATTTCTGAGGCCCCTCAAACCATCGGTCCCACAATGGGTTTGCAGGGCCATTTGTTCTGTAAGGGAAGAAACCAATGAATGAACATCATAGACGATAACACGAAGTCATAAGAGGAAAACAAGAGGGCATATTGAGGGTGTTAGTGAAGTTACAGTGAGAGAAGTGGATCGGGTAAGTTCTCCACATGGCGCAGCAACCTGAAGAACAACAATTAAAACATATTCAATCCTAAGAAAATTCTTAACAGCTTGGAGAAGAGATTGAGGAACTCTTGAGCAAATCCCATAGTTTTGAAAAAACAAAAATTATTTGTTATACTTACTCTTCACACACAATTGATACATTATCTGTCTTTCCGAGCTCCTCCAACTCTTCCTAAAAAAGTGTATGAAACATTCAAAATAAGATGAATCCAGAATACAATCTGCCTACAACTGAGTCCATGCCAATGATGCATAATTAAATGAACATGAAGAAATGGAGATGATAATGCCCCCACATTGATCTGCATAGCATGGCTGAGAAAAACATTTTGAGTGAGGAGCAAACCTCGACTCCTACCATTAACCTTCACACCAACACGGTGGTCGCATTTCAAAACCCTATTGAAGATGCCAGGTTAAAGCAGTTGTTTTTTATTCAAGAAATACAGTCAGGAGTAAATGCATAATAAACCTGTAGCTAGATGGTGATTTTCACAGACATGTTGATGTTTTACTCGCTTTTTCTAAGTTCACAGTCACAATGTCAATGGGGTACTATAATCATAAGCGAACAGTTCGAAGTAGCCACAAGTATACAACTAGAAACGCTCCATCCCAATGCTATAAGCAACAAAAGGACTAAACTCTTCCCAACATCTGAGCCAAAGCTCAACTGCTATGATGCTTTGTATGGTATACAAATATTTCCCAAGCATAACAATACAGCTCTTGAAACAAAATGTTAGCCATGAAACTTAAAAGTCACTCCATTGACTAGAATCATCGAAAGAGATTGAAGAGCTTCAACCATAGCTTTCAAAAACAAAATTCAATGAGCATGGCCAGGTACTATGGCTTGGAAAACAACAGTGTAGTCAAACAGTCCAACTTTCTATAGCTAAATAAACACAACAGAATTCATGTTAAGATATAAGTCATCAAAACTAGGCACAAAAGATGAGAAGTATAAATTATGTGCTGCATTCTTCAAATTTCCCCCCAAACCATTCCTACTTAATAAATCCCAGAACTTTGCGCATGACTTTTAGTCCACTCCGAAAAATTGCAACATCTTAGGCTCTGCCAATTTAGATAGCATAATTGCCTTCCCCATTTACATTGACAATGAACTCAATTTCCAACCAGAAAGGATCATTTTTCCTATACAATCATCTAGCTCCCACCAAGTTCCCGTGATCTCTCTTTCGTCTTTCCATACAATTCAATCAAAGCATAAACCTTTTTCGATGCCGATGTCCAGTCCAAACCCAGTCAGCGGGATTAAGCATAAACCTAAGCCAATGTCCAGACATGCTAACAAAGAAAAGCTTTCCGGTGATCTAGACAGAATAAGCTAAGGTCTTAACGACATCATGGGAGAAAACTACTTTCCCATAAAACCAAACCTAAACGGCACATCTCATACGCTAATAATGTAGGCTGTCTATAGCATTTAAAATATCCAAAAAAAAAAAAGGTTCAAACTGACCTCCAAAAACTTCATTTCTTGCTCCACGCGCTTTAGTTCAGCAAGAATCCGATGTTTTCCTCTCGTATCAGCTCCCGCCGACGCACCTCCTCCTCCTCCACCACCACCACCGCTAACTTGTTCATCAGCCGACGACGCCGTTTCAGACTCCATTCCTTTTTCGGCCACGATTGAGTTCCTACTCCTCCATCACCACTTGTTGTTTTTTTAACATAAAAATATCTCACTTCACTGCATTAAATTGAAAACAAGAATCGGTACATACAGCCCTACGGATGGATCTACAACCAAACAAACTGCTAAGAAAGAATGCCCGTACAACTCTTGGACTTTTTGGGGGGTTTTTATTACTGCGTCCTCCTGCTCCTCCTCCTCGAGGCTCCAGTGGCTCCTGTCTCTTATTATTTTATTTAAGAGGCAGAAAATACAGCGACTTTCTTTTCTTCTTCCCTTTGAACAAAGCTGCTTTACTTTTTCAAAAAAAAAATTAAATAGTAAGAGATTTCTACTATCCCACGAGTCTGCCGACTAGTCTACTTCTTCTTCTTCTTCTTCTTCTTCTTTTTTTTAATGAACTAGACATCTAATCTACTTCCACTGCCATTACTTTTTTTATACGTTTTATAAATTAATGGTTATTCAAATGGAAATTTTAAATTCTTTCAAGATCCATATTTTTCTACCTTTTTTCTTTAATAATATAATTTTCAATGTGTGATTTACTTTGCTAATATTTTAATTTATATTTCATTAAAATTATATTTTACATTCCAGATTTCATTCGTCATTCCATACTTGCACTGTTGCACACACCAACATGTTCGCTGTCCTATCTGAGTTCACCCCAAGCAAATAAAGAGCCAAACTTAAACATGTCAATTCTTGTTGTTCATTGATGCCATTGTCAATTCTTCTTGCAAATTTACTTCGAAAACTTCACCTCTTCGCAGGTTGTATAAATAAGCAACTAAAAAACAAAGAAGACTTGTGAGATTTCCATGTCAGGTGCCCAGCTAAGTTTGTTTCGGCATTTTGTTTTTCTTTTTATAAAATATAGAATACTTTACATGGACATCCACTCTTTGGCGGCAGCCACCACCATCAAGATGCCGTATTTATCTTGGCAAAGTTGCCTTTCTTGTTAGGCACTCCCCCACACTTTTAGGCTGTCTTTTTTGTTTACTTGTGTATATTGGCACCTGCCATTTTTTAATCCATGAAGTCTCAAAATCATTAAATTATTTATAAGAGGTATTTAAATACATATTTGGTATTATAATATAAAGTATTTTTTATTTGAAAATAAAGTAAAATAATTTTATTTTTATTTTTAATATTATTATATTAAAATCACTAAATAATATTAATTTAATATTTTTTCAAGATAAATATATTTTTAAAAACACTAAAAACTAAAAATTAGCAGAACATTAGTTTATCATACTATTCATGAAACTTGAATCCAATTATCTATGGCAACGAGGGTGAAGGAAAATGAACACAGAGCACTTCAAATGTTGCTTCCATTCACACTATTTTACAGCCTTAATTGTTTGGACTTAAACAGAAAATGTCAATTAAACTTGCAAATTAAAGCAACATTAAATGCAGAAACGCCACACAATTAGCACAAGAAATCCCATGTCATTGTGCATCCAGGTCGTGTTTATTATTTTACAACTTCACCCCAGATTAAAAATCTAACGAAGGAGAAAGGAAATGTAAGAACACACAACGATATGAAGATAAAAGAGGAAACATTTTCAAATAAGCACAACCAAATCATCAAGCCATCTCAACCTCTTTTGACACAACTTGAGGGAACTCTTCAACACCATGAAGTGAGCTGTGCTTGGACTCGTACTTTTCCCCATCACCCCACAATGCATAGGCTTCTTCTCCGTGAATAGCATCATCACCAGTTTGCAATTCCTCATCAGTCAATCTTAATGGAACTACCAACCGAATCAACAAGCATATCGCACTAGTGACAAAAACGTTAAGAACAACCACAAAAAGAATTCCTAGCAACTGAACGCCCATTTGCTTGAGTCCTGCAGCGGTCCTGCCATTTTGTAGGCCATAGGCAAGTCCTATGTAATGCTGCCAGTCATTTACCATGTAAAAGATGCGGTTGAGCTTCGGATTAGCAAAAAAGCCTGCGAGGATGCCTCCTAAGCTCCCTGCAACAGCATGGGTGTGGAAAACTGCCATGGTGTCATCAACTTGTTTGAGAAGCCATATTTTCTTGTGCAGGACCATCATACTGTACCATGGAATGCTTCCGGACAATATCCCCATCAGGATGGCAGCCCAACCTTGCACAACTCCTGTTCAATGGTAATTTTCTTACTTCAATAAATTTGGCCAACAGCAAGCTAGGTTGACTAATCTTATGTAATTTTACGGAGTATATTTTATATATATGCTAAGAGTCCGACTCACCATCAGCCATCATATCGCTGTGTCTATGGACTAGTGGTGAGTCCAAAATTTGTTCCTATTTAAGGATGTAGATGGTTTGCATTTGCGGTCCTTACAAACTTTGAACTCAAGGGATGTAATCACCTAACGGACTAATACTATAATGAAGCTATACTGCAAAAATTGATGTTCACAATGTTTCTTTAGTCTCTTAAGAAATTTAATTGGTTTGATCCGATATTGCCAAAAGATAAAGGCCTTGAAAAGATTAAAATTAATTTGCGGCCAAAAAAGGCAAAAACAAGCGTGTATCGTTATATATATGGGCGTGATATTACCGGCAGCAGGGGTGATACAAACGAGACCAGTGATCATGCCCTGTGTGGCTCCAATCACAGAGGGCTTTCCAAAGAAAACAATGTCAAGAAGGAGCCAGGTCAACAAGCTGGTAGCAGTGCACACATGGGTGTTAAGAATGGCCAGAGATGCATCTGTACTGGCAGCGAAAGGACCACCGCCGTTGAAACCACTCCACCCCATCCAAAGCAGCCCAGCACCTGCCAGCATCAGTAGAATGTTGTTTGGTGGGAACCTTTCCCTGTCCTTGTTTGTCCTTGGTCCCACCTGTACCATATAAACCGTTAGCATTATATAAAGTTGGATTTTTCACTTTAATCCATCATCTTCATAGGCTTTTGAGCCTCTTTTTTTTGTATTATATGGATTACTAGCTAGTAACTCTACAAGTTTCTAACATATGTCCCGTTTTAACTGAGCCATGTGTGGTAGTTAACAGTTAGTTACCCAATAAGCTGCAGTAAAACCAGCAACGCCAGAGGAAAGGTGAATGACATATCCTCCAGCGTAATCAATGATCCCTTGCTTAGCTAACCAACCATCTGGACACCAAATACTATAAGCAGTGAAAGTGTAAGAGAAGGTAAGCCAAAGTGGTACAAACAGCATCCACGCATGAAAATTCATCCTTCCAAGCAACGCCCCAGCCACCAGAATCAACGTGATCGCAGCAAACACAAACTGGAAATAGACCAGGGTCGCACTAGGCAAGTACCCAACATAGGCTTTGTCCAAAAGAAACTTTTGGTCCAAGGAAATATCGGGCCTGCCAAGGAAAGGAAGCATTTTGTCTCCGAATGACATGTGGTAGCCCCAGCCCACCCAGCACACGAGCACAGCCGCGAAGGCGTATAAGGCCATAAATGCGGAGTTAACAGCCCATTTCTTTTTCACGATACTGCCATAAAGGATCACAAGGCCCGGCACACTTTGAAGACCCACAAGAGTTGCCGCCGTGAGTTGCCACGCGTTGTCTCCTTTGTTCATCCAATCCGGGCTTGCCTCATCGGGCAATAGGTTGGTTGGAATTTCTGCCATTTGGACTGAGCTTTGTCTTGGACTACGGCTTTTTTGCCTCCGATATACAGGAGGTGGTGTTGAATCTTGAAGCACACAGGGTGCGATGATATTTAATTTGGAGGGTGCTGTATTTGCGCCTATATATAGGTGAAAGTAGTGGGCGAATCTGCTCCTGTGCTTTCTCTAAGGTGCCTGGACTCTGCCCCCGTAATCGGCTTTTGTTAAGTTACTTATTAGCCCTAGCATCGATATTTTTGTAAACTGAAATTTGTCATATTGAGGGTTAAACAAGTAATGTCATTGTCTAACAAGAAAAAAATGAAGAAACTCAAGTACTGTGTCTTTCTTTGGTAAGCGGAGAATCCTACGAGTTTGGAATCTCGGCAATGAAATGCTCGCCGGAAGTTGGCTGTTATAATGATACTACCTAAGGAATGAAAGATATGTTAACAAATGATGGGGTATTTTCTTTGTTTTTTCCTTTGTTATAAAAGCTACAGCTTTTGGCCTGATTATATTAACATATATAGGAACAGCTTATAATTGATCTAAACGCAATCATCAATGTTTTGGGGAATATTTAGCGACATGGGAATGATTTTGTCAGGTAATACGTTGATCGCATTCGTGTCGAGCAGTAAAAGCCGTTGAAACGGAAAACTCATAGACAGCAAAGAGTTGTGAAATCCATCAGAATCTTGGACTGGAGGAGCAAGCAGAAAAAATATCATCTTTTGTGCTAGCAATCAGTACATTGTGCTTGAATATAAATTACAACCGATCACCTGTATCAAACTGGTAATTAAAATTGATGGCTGTGAAAAGGGTTGTAATTAATGACTTTGTAGCACCGAATAGATGTCGAAATTCTCTCATTACTTGAGTCGTAGGATTATCTGTGGATTCTACATGGATTCCGACTTCCATCCACTCTGTATTATTTTGTTTTTCCTTTACATTCAATGTGCTAGTTTTAGTACCTCTACCTTGTAAAGATTTTAATGTCGATTTGATAAAAAAAGATAAAAAATAAAAGATTTTTGTCCATGAAGGTTCTATGGCCAGCTGGCTTCGACCTTTTCCAATTAACTTTTGTGTTCCAATTTCCAGTGCCAGCAAGAAGAAAGATTCATCACATGGGCTCGAGCTTGGGCTTGGGCTATCACTACCAAACCCAATGTGCTTCGATCCAGGTAATGCATTGTCCGAGCTCAACACTCCCTTATAATTTTTTCCAGAACCTTATGTGGGTTTCTTAGTATTTTATATTAGTCCAATATGTATTATTTTGAGTAAAATACAACTTAAAATATCATAAGTGTAAAGTTACATTTTAACCACTCATTTCTATAAAAAGATAAGACTCATGACTTATAAATACATCATGAATCCTTAAAACTTAAGGTTTACATTCTCTTCATTCTTAATATTTTTAACATACATATTTTCAGAGCCTATTTATCTAAAATATCATTGTATTTTCTCTTTCTATAAAGTTACTAACTTAAATACACAGAAGTCCCCACATTTATCAAAATGGATCTTTTGCAAGTATTAGCTATTAATCATTCGAGATTTTCATATTAAGCTACCAAATACTTTGGCTAGATAAAATGGATCAAATTGCTTGAAATAAAAGATTAACTGATTATCTAACACATCAATCTTATTCTTAAACATCTTGTATTTTAATACCTCATCAAATTGGATCTTAGTTCATAAATTTAGAATGGCAAGTGATTTATTTAACATTTATTTAACAAAGAAACCAATAAAGATAACTTTCATTTAGGGATGACAATGGTAACATAGGTTAGGTTTTGTACTATTCATACCTGAGCAATACAAAATCATTATTTAAACCCAAGCCAAATTCGATTAAGTATGGATTTTTGATACCCGAACCCGATCCGATCGGGTTTTAGGTATCCATCAAGTATCCATAATTCAAATTCAAACTTAAACCTGAACCCAAATAATGGTCTATAAAACACATTATTCATGAACTTTTAACCTTTTTTTATTGTTCTTATAAATTAAAAATAGAAAATATATAGATATTGAGCTTAGATCTATATAATACATTTGTTGGCTTAAACCAAACTAGTACAATTATTATGTAGTACAAAGATGAGCTCACTAAGCATTTTGTATCTCTGTATTCATACTAGTACTTGCAAAGGACTTGTAAACATGTAAAAATAATACATCAATATAACTGTAGCTATATATATATATGCTCTTCTTTTTAACGGCCAATCTTTTATTGTGTCTCTAGCGCTAAAATAGTTAGGTTATTTATGGATGATAATTCATGATTTTCTAATGAATAATCCATTTAAGACATTTTTTTATGTGAAAAAAATCAAGTTGCTTTGGGTTAAGCAATGCACACTCACTGCCTAACATCAAAACTAGAGATGACATGTTTGGTTTGTCTTCTGGCCTTTGTTACATGCATAACAAACCCACATGAATGCATCTTAACACTTTACATATAAAATGAGGATGATCTTTAAAGTCTTAAAAAACCTAAGAATAAGGTGAATTAGAGCTTTATTGCAAATTCTAAAACTTTAAATTTCAATCATGCTTACAAAATCGACACCATATACAACATCAAAAAACACAAATTAAGGATATAAGGATAGAGAAAGAAGCACATCGATTTTTATAGTGGTTTAGAAAATCGCCTACTCCACTTATTGAACTTTTATTCAATTGTTCGTTATTAACTCGTAGTTTTTTGAGCGGGTGATACTTTACTGGTTACATTAATTGTTTTCGAGGATCAATATTAAAAAACCTTACACAATGTTTTTCAAGGATCAAGATTTAAACCTTTTACAATCCTTTTCAAAGATTAAGATTAAACCTTTCACTTAATGACTCATAACTAAATATTATCCAAGTGGTTGAAGTATCACTTTACTTTCATAATAATTATAACTTTTACAAGAGTCATCACACTCCACAAGAGAACATTTCAGAGGACTAAGCTCAAGTCCTTATATAATTATAATCCAACTCAAGAATGTGAATGAAATGTGGAATAAAAGCTTTTTAAACGATCAAAGCATTAAAAGTATGAATTATAGAATTATAAGTGTATGAGAGTTTTCTCATAAAATCAAATAGGTATTTGTAGGAGAAAAACTCATTTAGTAGTTACTTTCATGAAAGAGTTGTTACAAATAATTAGAGTGTTAGACACACTCGTTCCAAAATCACTAGTTTTCTACCTAGGCTAATAATAGTTAAATAGTATAGGAATACATGTGATAAGTTATTTTAGCTAAAAATGGATAGGAAGCTTTGTTTTTTATAAAAATAAATTAAGTGATTGTATTAGAATATATCATTAACATGGTTTTTCATAAGATATTTATAACTATACAAGTCTTGGTAAAAAAAATAACTTGGATGATGAATTTCGGCAATATAAAAATAATTTTGGATAAAATTTATTTTTGTGATGTGAAATTAAATTTTATAAATACTTGATTACATTGAAATGAGCTTAGGAATGTTCAAATCATATTTACATCCAAGGAGTCCATGTTGCTTTAAATGATGCATAGAGGTTTTTACAACATTAAAATTTTTGACAAACATATTAACTTCATTAATTATTGTTACCATCAAAATTAGCCATGATGGTTTGAAAACCTTAAGGCTAATAGATTTGACATATTGTCTAGTAGTTTCATAGATTTCATGTATTAGATGAGAAGAGAGAAAAGAGAAAAGAGAAGAGAGAGAGAGAGAGAGAGAGAGAGAGCAAAAGGTGTTTAAGTGAACAAACCCTGAATTTGGTCCCTTTTATTTTTGGATTTTTATTTCGCTCAAAACTCATTTGTTTTGCATTTCAATCCTTACATCTTTACGAAGGAAAGAGAAAGTCATTAAAAAATTATTAGGAGAGAGAAAGATTTTTGGTAGCCGGATTCCGATTGCTAATTACTTTACTTTTAGTGCCTATAAATTCATCTCAAGATAGGAACTCAATAGAAATGGTTTTCACATTCAATTAGGTTAGCAAATATGGATTCTTAAATGCTTAAGTTAGCAAATAAAGGATATAGCAGGGAGAGTAATGTATGGTGTGAGCTTGAATGAGTCTCACTTTTATCTAGTGACTTATAGTATTTAAATAATAAATAATATATGCTTTTCTAGAAAGTTAAGTCATTGATTAATGTGTCACGTTTGCCATTAATTGATACGTTATTGTTTAAGAATAAGCCATTGGTGAAAATGACAATCAGGTCAAGAAAAATAATGCAGAGCTAGGCTTGGGATAGTTATTCGTGAAAATAGTGATCAGACTAGAAAAATTTATAGGCTTGTGATAATTATTGTCAGAAATAGACGTGGGATGGTTTGGGATAGATTTTAAACAACAATTTTTCCCTTTCACATATATTATATAGCTCCATACTAGTTTACATACCCGTAATACATTGCGAGTCATATAAAAAAATTGAAACATCACAAAAAATATTTAAATCGTAGAGAACTATTTGTCATTGTTAATAAACTCGACCCATTAAGTCTACCTTGAAACTTTCCAATTTGACTTTTTGTCTAGCCTATATTTAAAATTAAATAGTGTGAAAGTTACCCCAACATTACCTAGTGAAATTGGTTGGTCCAAAGGCAAACCTGGTTGACTAGTAAAAAAATATGAGGATGAATTAAGGGAAAAAAAGAATAAAATTGACAAAACAAAACCTCCCTACCTAACTGATTGCCTAGCCCGAGTTTAAAATTAAATCATGTTAGAATTGCTCTAACATAACCCAATCAACTTGTCTGTTTAAAAAAAAACTTCACCAACTGGTAAAAATCTGAGAGTGAAATTGAAAAACAAATTATAAAACTGACCGAAGAAACTCTCAACCAGAGTTTTTAGCTAAACATGATTTTAAATTAAAATATAAGGGAGTTGGTTTGACATGATCGAGTCGACTTGGTCTATCCTAGTTTATTTTTCATATTTAGTATTAATAGGGTTTGTTAGTTTTTTTTCTATATAAAAGGTTGTAGTCTTTTAACAAATGAAGACATGAATGAATAAAAAATAAATATATCAGAGGTATTTCTATAATTATAGTATTTTTAGCATTTGAGGGTTTTAACTTATAACAAAACTTGTTATCCCTCGCTTAAATCTGTATTGAAATCTCATTTTTTTAGTATAGAAGGTGATGTATGTTCTGTTTTCTCATTTTGATTTTTTTTAATTGTGTTTTCTTAGTACAAATTCAAATATTATCTCAGTAAATTGGTTTAAATCAAGTTTTAAAACCAAGTAAAAACCTACAATCACCAAGAACATGCAAGGAAAAAAAAGAGAGACCACCAGCCAAAAAAGCACAAAAAAATAAATAAAAATGATGTAATAAAAAAGAAAGCTTTGAAAACTAAATAAGCAATATTGAAATCTACAGTGCTCGGCAAGGAGTTGCACAGTACAAGACTGAACAACAAAACACCTAGTAGTTTTAGTTTTTTAGGTTTTTTTTTTTT
>Ga0325410_1003218_pt1 | contig 18377 bp, 17 predicted proteins | sample PopdelMetagenome_16_FD_206182 | JGI IMG/M metagenome (GOLD analysis project Ga0325410, IMG submission 206182) | Populus deltoides microbial communities from Bellville, Georgia, United States - Xylem-PdIQD-R3 | ecosystem: Host-associated > Plants > Phyllosphere > Stem > Wood/Secondary xylem... | reverse complement strand
CACACACCCCTACATCCATTTTTTCCACACAAACATGCCATTAAATTAGATCGTTTGATTAAAAAAATAATAAAAAGGAAATCATGCATGTTTGGCGTGCTGACCAGGATCCTCTTTTATATAAATAATATCTCATATCACAACCTGAATATTACATTATTATCTTTTATATAAATTATTATACTCACATGACACTCTCTTCACTCATTTTCATATAAACATCATATTTTTATGTAACATATCAATAGAATTTTCATTACTACCTTTCTTACTTATGAATCGGTTCAAACAATTACTTACATGGGATCCTAAGATTCATTTTATCCCTGGTAAACATTCACTGCATCTACAATTTAACACAATAACACCTGAAAAAATAAAACTAAATCCATTTTGTCTCAATGGCAAAATGGTCATCATCTTTAATTAACGTGTGTAGTTTTTTTTAGTTTAATTCAAAAAATTAAAAACGTTTGTATTTTTTAATTTATATGTCTGTTCTTCTAATGGTACAACTGTATCAACCGGTTAATTTGTTATTTGTTTAACTATTTAATTTAATTAATTTTTAATTGAATTGATATTATTTATTGCAATGAATTATTTTGGTGTCATTATTAATTTTTATAATTATAATTTTTATTATTATTAATATGGGTGTCCAGGTCAGCTTACGCGCACCTCGACTAATCCAACGGGCCTTGAACTTAACAATCATGTAAGCCTACGGTGGCCATCATATTAGCAACCACAGAGCTCGAACCTGAGATCACAGGGGGAACAAACCCTTTAGTCCCAAACTCTTACTACAGAGCCATCATAATAGGTAAATTTACCTATTATTAATTCTATTGATTGTTGGCTATTATTGATGTTTTTTGTGATTATGTGAAATATTGACTTGAACTATTATTGCTGGACAAATAGCTAAAATAACTGAGACTGGGAGAGTCTAGCGTTTTAAGAGGTCACACATGTAATACATACGCGATTTAGTGGTCGCTCTAATACTATATCAAGTATTACTTTAAAAGGTGTAGGTTTCCCATTGTGCAATGCTCCATTGTTCATCGTCTTACATATTATTGTGGACGGGCTATGCAAAATTTTATTTTTTTTTCAATTTGATCCTCAAACCTTTTTTCCTAGTGATTTAGTCTTAATTGAAGACCAATTGATTTTGATTTCCTATGTAATGGGGGAATTGAAAGAAGAATGACAAAAATGAAAAAAAACATCAAACATGGGTGGCATGCCATAAGTTTCTCAAAAGATGCACTTTGGTTCTTAAACTTTACAAATCATGCAAGTTGTGCAATTTCAGTACCTAAATATCTTTACGATTCAATTTTGGTACCAAAGTTCTTTTTTGTTTTTTTTTATTCCTGGTTGAGAGAGGAAGGAGAGAGAAGTCACTGAATTTTGATGGTAGAAAAAGAAAAGTGTCATTGACACTGATTTAAACCACTTAAATAGATGATTTTTGTGTCAAATGGTTTTATTTGATGAGAAAAGTTTATATTAATTGTTTTTTTTACCTTTAAAGTTTATAAAAAAAACACATTTGAACTATTTATTTGATTAACATAAATTTTTTTATTTAAATTCAAATTTTTTAAACTATTGAAAAAACTTATATATATATATATATATTTTAATAGAAAATAAAAATATTTTACACGAGTCACGTATATATCTCACAACCTATAATTTGTAATAACGCTATATGCGAACTACTAGAGTGAAAATTATTTTCTCAATTCTGGAAAATAAATTTCCCACTCCATAACCCGCAAGAAAGAATAGAGGAGAGAAAAGGCGTGGAGGAGCCGGAGGGAGATGTATAACGTTGATCTGGTCCATCGTGTTCGTGATCGTGTTCGTAATCGTGCCCGTGCCCGCCAAAACACTGGTGACTAGTAAGTTAAATGGAGCGGATGATAGGATTACAATACATTGGAGTGTAATTTTAGTAAGGAGCTGAGGAGAAATGGAGACGATGATGAAGAACTTCATGAAAAGCCATCAAACCCTCTTTCACCCAACCAAATCCTCTAATACAAATAATAAAAATAATTATCAATACGACGGCGACGGAGACGGCGACGATTCAACCTTTCCCCACCTCTCTCCTTTCGCTTATTCCGTACTCTCTCGCTCTTCCAAGTAATTAATCATTTCTTTATTTACATCTTTATTTCCTTCCATTCTCCATTCACCATTCTCCGTTTTCTTTCTTTACTTATTTATTTATTTTAGGCTAATTGGATTCTTTTCTTAAGTCAATTCAGCCTCGTTGATTACATACATTCTTGAATTTATTGCTGGGATTATCTATTTATTTTCAAACAAAAAAAAGAAGATAACGAACAAGCATGGCATTTAATTGACGAGAAATAAACCACCTGTTGTTGATGATGGTACTCCAGAATCCTTGCAGTCTCAGTGCAAGAGCTACAGCGTCGTTTTGATGTTGAGCATGAGGCTGATAGCCAGCAACTTGTCAAGCATACAAGGATTTTCCTTGAGTTTTGTTGCTATCAAGCTCTCCATCATATTATCACAACACGTCCTGATTATTTGAGTGACAAGGACTTCCGTCGCTTCACCTATGACATGATGCTTGCTTGGGACTCGCCTACTCGTGCCCTTCCCGTTAACGATTCACCACAGAATGTGAGACGCACCCCAACCCCAACCCCTTACTTTTTGGCTGCGTAGCTTTTCTTATTTCTTCTTTTTATTATTATTCAAACGCTCTATAATTTTTTTCTATTCTATTCATCAATTGTAGGAAACCAGCATCTCTTCCGGTGAACGACAAGAGGAGGATGAGGATGGCTGGTCCCTTTTTTACTCCACTACCACTAGTATGGCTGTTCAGGTTGACGACTCAACAACTGTTGGCCGAGAGGCTTTTGCCCGTATTGCTCCTGCCTGTCCTGCTGTTGCTGACGTAATAACCGTCCACAATCTTTTTGATTCGCTCACTACCTCCTCAGACAGCAGACTTCACTTTCTCATTTATGATAAATACCTTCGCAGCCTTGACAAGTATCCATTGCTCTCTTTTCATTTTATTTTTCCATTTCCTAATGGCATTGTATCGGAAATACAACAAGTTCTGTTATAAATCTCCATAAACATTTTTACCTACCTGTCCTTGTTCCGTATCTGCCTCTCCATTTCTCTCTGTGGCTTGACCATGCAAGATGGAAGAAAATCTCAGTGTTCACTTACATTGTGGCTCCTTCTATTTCTGCAGGATTATTAGGAGCGCAAAGAACACACCAGGACCCTTGATTTCCAACCATCAGCTTGCTGAAGGAGAGATCATCCTTGATGTTGACGGTACAGTTCCCATTCAACCTGTTCTACAGCATATTGGAATCTCAGCATGGCCAGGTGAGTTGCCAAGTGCAGAGCAAGATATCAAGGGATCAGATCAACCTCGTCATCTTTGTTGATTTTGATCTGTTAACCCTTTAATTGCATCATTTGTTGATTTTGACATGTTAATAAGCCTCAAACTGCATTTTGGATAATAATAGTGGCTTATTGTGTTGATTGTGTATGTTGTGGACAATGGTTTGTGAATGTGCCCCTTTTCCACTTTCATTGATTGATAACATTTGATTACTCTATGAACATGTCCTCTTTTTAGGTCAAGTTTTTTTTAGTGTTGACTGGATCTGTTGGCAAATGTAGGTGTGACATTGACCTTGGTCATTTGAAGTTCATATTTTCAGGAAATAACACGTCTCAAATGAAAAAAAAATCATGTCAATTCTCTCTCTCTCTCTCTCTCTCTCTCTCTTTGACAAATTGATGATCTTGTGCTGGTTGGCATTCATCTGTGGTGACCTATTCTATTAAAGATATCTTCACTGGCATTTCAAAGGTATTTGTATGGCGTGCTGGAGTTACACAGCTCAAATTTGTGTGAACTATAATGAATGGTTGGAGGGTTTTCTTTTGGTACCTTTTATGCTTATATGTAGATCCTGTTACTTACAAGAACAATGTAGAGGTAGAACTTTTTGGTTTTGGGTCAGTGTGCCCTGTTCATGGATTGATTTTTTAGTTAAAATTTGTCAAGGACTCTGTTAATGCATGTCAACTTGTTTACTTTCTGTGTTGTGTAGGCCGATTGACACTGACTAATCATGCTATCTACTTTGAGTCATTGGGAGTTGGTTTATATGATAAAGCTGTTAGATATGATCTGGCATCTGATATGAAGCAGGTCATAAAACCTGAATTAACCGGACCGTTGGGTGCTCGTCTCTTTGATAAAGCTGTGATGTACAAATCAACATCTGTGTATGTTATTTGATAACCTTGCAGATTGAATTTTGATATTTTGAATAATTGACGAGCTTACATAGTAGACATGTCAAGTGTTCAACTGTCTTTAACTTTCTCTTCCTCCTTCCTTTCTTTTGCTTCAGAGCAGAGCCTGTTTATTTTGAGTTTCCTGAATTCAAAGGAAATTCTCGACGGGACTATTGGTTGGATGTGTGTCTTGAGATCCTGCATGCGCACAGATTCATTCAAAGAAACAACTTCAATGAGACTCAGCGGTTGGAGGTACTTGCAAGGGCTATCCTGGGCATACTTCGATGTCGCGCAGTTAGGGAAGCTCTCTGCTGCTTTTCATCTCATTACAAAACCTTGCTTGCTTTTAAACTGGCTGAAAGTCTTCCCCGGGGAGATATGATCTTGGAAACTCTGTCCAGTCGCCTGGCACTTCTGAATGCAACTCCTGTTAGTGGATCTCCACATGCAAAACAGCAATTGAGACTTTCACCGGTTGCACTTCTGACACTTTGTCAACTTGGATTTATCTTACAAAAAGAAGCAAATCTAGATGTAGAAGTTATAGCATTTGGGGATCTTTGGGCTGGTGAGACAAATCCTTTGGAAATATCTGTGAAACAGTCAATGTCAGATACTGGGAAAGCTGAAGCTGCACGGGCAACAGTGGACAAAGTGAAGGTTGAAGGGATTGATACAAATGTTGCAGTAATGAAGGTTAGTATAATAGTTCCTTTAAATTCAGCTTACTAGGACAAAGTCACATATAGAATAACTGAGTTTCTAAGGTAGAAAATCTAATTGCAACACTGCTTTTATCATCATGAAAGTAGGGTTTCTTACGCTCCCCAAAAGTTTTGGTGGGCTACTTCCTCCACGCTTCTTTGGACAGGAAGCTTGGTTGATCAATCAGATCTACAGTACTCTAGACTCCCAGGCAAAAAGAACTTTTTGAACCATTACCATGTCAAATATTATTACTTGGCTGCAATGATTTCAATCATTGTGCAGCTCTCTCTCTCTCTCTCTCTCTCTCTCTCTCTCTAATTTAAGTTTCTATACTGCTGATCTTTTCAAGTGAGATAGCCTTGAAGTAAAGTATCATTTGCAGGATATTTATATGCCCCGTCCCTTGAATAGACAGTCATCTAGGTTTTATTTTTTCTGGCATTGATGATTTTTATGATTGTGGATTTTTTCTCTGGAATTGCCATAAATATAAAGCTTATATCATCAAAATTTTCTCATTCCATTTATAATTTCTTTGTTTTTTCGTACTCCATTATAGGAATTGCTATTCCCGGTTATTGAATCGGCTGGCCGTCTCCATCATTTGGCCTCCTGGGAAGATCCTTTCAAATCGATGGTGTTTCTGGTGTTAAGCTGCTGTGCTATTTTATGGTAGTTTTTCTTAAGCAATTCTAATTGGATTATTGGTTCTTATAGAAGGATGACATAAATGTTATTCTGGAGATAATGATTTGGTGGTCTGATAGTCTATGATTTTAGCACTTTGATACATTAACGAACTAATTATTGGTACTGAATTTTATTAATTTGAAGCTTAGCATCTGCCAAACTGGATTTCTTCATGTTTTGGAGTTGTCTTATATATCCATTGATTTCTCCGCTTTTCTCATATTTCAACGAACTGCAAGTTGACATCCTTCAATGCTCATTTTTGCCATGCCATGCACATTTTCAATTCATCACAAGTGAATGAAGAAACCAACTGAAACAAAATGATTCATGATTATTTATAGGGGTTGGACCAGGTATATATTGCCATCCATTTTTGTGTGGTGCGCGGTTCTAATGTTGGTACGAAGGTATGTCAGCAAAAAGATGCCCTTAGAAGCCTTCAGGGTTACAGCTCCCCCAAATAAAAATGCAGTAGAGCGGCTGTTGACATTGCAAGAAGCCATCACAGAAGTTGAAGGACTAATTCAGACAGCAAACATTATTCTTCTGAAGTTAAGAGCTATCTTGCTTGCAGTACCTCCCCAGGTATATGTCCTAATGGAGCTCAATCCAATCTATGTAGCATAACCTTTCTGCAATGTAGCATTTACATATTGGATGATAGAGCTTCTGATGTGTTTCCTTAAACGTGTGTGGAATGCTTCTGTGAATAACAATTTGAGTTGAAAATCCATATACTAATAGGAGAATGCATTTATCTAATAGCATAAGCATAGATGAATTACAAAATGGTCAGTTGGTAGTCAATATCTATGAAACCAGAAGCTGCAAAACAAAGCTTTTCTCATTTGAAAGTGTACATGTGGACAGGAAGTCTGAGAATAGCCAAGTCCTGTTTCATGATAAACTTGCTAATTGATGCCTCCCCTTTATGCCAGGCCACAGAAAGGGTTGCTCTATTGCTGGTTTTCGTAGCTGCTGTGCTTGCATTTGCGTCTCTGCAGCATCTGATTCTCTTGGTATTTCTAGAAGCTTTCACAAGGGAAATGCCTTACAGAAAAGAAAGCAGTGATAGGTGGCTGAGACGATTAAGAGAATGGTGGGTCAGGATACCAGTCGCTCCTGTTCAGCTCATCAAACAGGATGACAAGAAAAGGAAATGAATTATCCAAGACCGATTCTTCTGCAAGTTGTAAATGCTGAAGCACATAGATGTTTTGCTAAAGGAATTACATACTGTATAGAAAGGAAGCAGAGGTCCTTCTTCTTTAAAAGGCCATTGCATGATGGTATGATTTTGAACACCATACGTTTAACATTTAAAATTTCAGTTACAGAAAGAAACAAGGACCCGTCCTGCCTGCAAATTTTGGCATGAAATAATTCCAGAGTTGCTGTACAAAACCTAAGCCGAGGCATTCTAAAAGGGATGGATGATCTATTTCCATCGTCAAACATTATCAGGCCAAAACTCGCGAAAAAAACCCCGCTCAAATTCCTTATCCTGTAAACGCTTCTCCAGCTCCTGCATCTTCCTTTGTTTCTTAGACAGTGCCTTGGATTTCCTTGAAGAAGAGCGATCCTGCAATTCACAAAAACGGGATGGCATCATTGTTAGTTGTTGTTATCAAGATAACAGAGTTGATCAATCCAAAAAGACCACAAACTAGTAGAGTGATGGTGAAAGTCGGGATAACAACAGCTAATTTTTATTTTGTTAGAAAAAGAAGAGAACCCTAACCTGGTTGTTTTTGTCCTTGGAGGAAGAAGAAGAAGCTGGGGCAGAAGAAGACTCGGTCGTGTTATTCTTCTTCGCAAGTAATTTCTTATTATGATCAGCCCCAAGTCCACGCTTGTTATTCTTCAAATATGTTTGCACAGGCTCCAATCTCCCCTGCTCAGAAATCCCAAGGCCAGTTCCTTCCTTCCACCCGTGCTTCTTCAAGAGCTGAAAGCCAATGTTAGAGGAATCAATGGCTGTTGTTGAAACCCTAAATTGATCTCCCATCTTTTTTCAAAAAAGAAAAATATCAACCCAAACCCAGATCCGATTGACACTGCAATCACGAGTGGTGGTAACGGTTAAGAAGTAAGAATACGACGAGAAGACCCACGCCCTACACGAGAAATAATAAGGAAAGATTTCAGGATGGTCGGTTCCCCTCTTCTCTGGTGGATTTGTTGATCTGAGGCGGCTCCGCACCGCGTGTCCGGACCTTTTAGGGCCCAACCCACTCTCGGGCCAACTCAAGTATTATTTCTTTTTCACATCGAATACATGTTTATTGTAGCAATGCAAGTATTTATTTTGAACGAGTCTTTGATATGGGGTTTGATTCGAGGACAAATTAATGCTTTTGATTTCAAAATATACTTACTCTCTTAAAAAAAAAAAAAAAGAATGGACTCAAAATTGTGTTTGAATTTACAAGTTTAAAAAATAATAATAAAAATCTAAGCTCACAATTCATTCATTTGGTCAACTTGTGATTAAAATTTCTCGGTGATTAATGAGGTCGAGATAATATTGATTAGCATTTATAAACTAACTAGATGGATCAAAGCTTTTATTGAGTAGAAATACTCTTTGGAGTATTTGCTAGTGAAATTTATATGGGCAGAAAGAATGGTTTTCATTTTCCCTATTTGGAAGTAAATAATAATAATAATAATAATAATAATAATAATATATTAAAGGGATTAACCGTCCGGGAACATGTTTGGAATAGTATTTTTTTTATAATTTTAAATTATATAATAATCCCTGCCACTCTTAAACACCCTCTAAAAAATACCATCCCACCACCACGTATTTGGCTGTACGGGACGGGACGGGACGGTATGGTATGGTATAGTAGGAGGGCCTCTGCCTCCACTCTTGTCATGCTCTGATAAAAATAAAAAATAAATAAATTTAAAAAAGAAAAGAAAAGAAAGAAATAGAAAAAACTATTGTGGAAATCAAAAATAGTATTTGGAGCAGGCGAAGAAATAGATCTATTCAACTTGTATTCAGAGGAGACCACCCCTTCCCCTCTGTAGTAGTGGATTGATTGAACTATTAGAAGGAGAGAGAGAAAAAAGAGAAGGGGAAGATCAGCATCAGCGTCATCGTCAGTAGTGATGGATTTGGATCAATGGATAGCGAAGGTTAAAGAAGGACAGCATCTTTTGGAAGACGAGCTCCAGCTTCTCTGCGAATACGTATATTCTTTATACTCTCTCTCTTTCTCTTCTAGGGTTTCTTTCTTTCTTTCTTTCCAATATGCACATGCATCTATGCTTTTAGTATCTAAGGAAGTAGTTGAATTCAATTAGGGTTTATCCGCCGCACCCTTCTTGACGGATTGATTCATTTTGTTCCAACCCTACTACTCTTGCTTTGTCGTTTCGTGCTTTCAATACTTTCGTTTTCTTGGCTAGCCAATTAATTCTAGACTAGCGCCTCCTCACATTAGGGCTTTTCATCTCTCAAGATGATCGAAACCCTTCCTGCAATTGATGCTACTCTTTGCTTTTATGTTTGCTTTTTCAATAAATTTCATGTCAAGGCGCTTACTTAGTTCAATTCTTTCATTTCGTGTTATTCTTTGGTATTCAGAATGCATTCAATTTGATTGTTTTCCTTTTACTGTATATAATAGTATTTCTTCTTCTTCTTTTTATATATAAATAATTAAATACACAGGTAAAAGAGATCCTCATTGAGGAGTCCAATGTGCAGCCCGTTAACAGCCCTGTCACTGTCTGTGGTGATATTCATGGCCAGTTTCATGATCTTATGAAACTTTTCCAAACTGGGGGTCATGTACCCGAGACTAATTACATTTTTATGGTAACTAACTTGTATACTCCCCGTATGATAAATCCCACTTTAATGTCATTTTTGTGCCATATTATTGCTTCTTTTTAATGTCATTTTTTTTATTGGAGTTCACTTAAATATTCCCGATGCTTTGGCAGGGTGATTTTGTTGATCGAGGTTATAATAGTCTTGAAGTATTCACTATTCTTTTGCTTCTCAAAGCAAGGTACATTCTTGTTTCTGTGCTTGTCATGCCTTTGTTCCATGTTGCTGCTGCATTGATATACCATTATGTGATTCAATGCATACCCTTCTTCCTGCCAAAACAACTACTTAGCTTTTACAATAAAAATATTTGGTCCCATTAGATTAGGCCAAATTATTACAAGGCCTCCGAAGGCCATATGGGAATTTGTCATCTCGATCTTTGTTAACTTTGCAACTTGAAATCCATTAGAAGTTGCCACCTGGTCACCTTAGTAGCTCAAATTCTGAAGACCAGAAGCTGGTCAGGCTATTTCCAGCTGCTATATCATTCACCCACTAAGTTGTGATGAATGAATCTTAGATTTTTTGCTTATGTTTTTGGTGAACTTAGTTAATTTTGCTATTTTCTATATCTTTGGTTGCGTTTGTAGATACCCAGCTAATATTACACTTTTGCGTGGAAATCATGAAAGCAGGCAACTAACTCAGGTATGTTTTAAGTTGGATAACAACCATTATCATGTGCAAGAGAGTGATGTGTAATACTCCACCATTATTTGTCTAAGATAATGTGAATTCTGGCTTTAGTAGCTATCATTATTCATAAGAAACCTGACAGAGCTTTTGATTTCCATGAGCAGAGTTAAGTTACAAATGGCCATGCCCGTTGGGCATGATGATTACTGAATGGCTAAGAACTGTCCCTATAAGTTTAATTTAATACTGGAATAACCAAATGTTATTGGGGGAGAAGGGAGGTACATTCTTCCAGGATTACACTTTCATTTGCACTAGCCTATGATAACAAGAAAATGGTAATTAAGGGTTCGTTAGTGCACTCTTTAAACTTACTCAAGAGTGATAATGAGATGCCCAAGAAGGGAAGTGGACTATCAATTTGGGATAGAGGGTTTGCCACACTGCTGTTGGACATCGTAAAGCATGAACACTTTGGAATTCCTTTTAGTTAATGGAAGTATTTAAAAACTTTCAGGTGTAGAAACATGATATGGTTTTAATAACTTGCAAATTAAATTTAGAATGTTGCTCAGATACCAAATATATTTGTTAGGCTGCCAAAATTACTTTAGTTTCAAGGCAATCCATTTAGGTTGACTTATTTGGAATACTGTAATTCATGCGGATCTTGGTTGCTCAAATGGTCAAACTAATTCATCCAAACTTAGGTTTGAGGTTCACACATGTCCATTCTTTTGTGCTAATAGATACAGGAACTTTGAGAACACGAGTCTGAAATGTTGTGGGATATCCTCAGTGCTGGTGTCAAATCTGTTTGGGTTTTAAGGCATGTTGTCGATTATTGCCAAAAGTGATAACAAGCTTGGAAAAGCTCCAGTTCTGCTAGTTCTGGGTGCCATCATTAAAATAATAAAATCGCTTCACAGTCATAAAGAATTATTTATAAAATAGATTTCCACTGATCTTTATGATGATATGCTGATGTGGAGGTTTCTTATGGAATCCAGCCCCAATCTTGTGTATCTAAACTGCCACGATGAAAAGAAATGTGTAAATTGTTGTGTTTCATTCCAAATGTTCTCAATTTTCCAAGAGGGAAATTCTGCTTTCTTGACAATTTCCCCTTGGATTGTAATCTATGCTATAAGGTTTAACTTTTATCTCTGTCAGGTATATGGTTTCTATGATGAGTGCCAGAGGAAGTATGGGAATGCCAATGCATGGCGGTATTGTACTGATGTTTTTGATTATCTGACACTATCAGCAATTATAGATGGCACTGTAAGTGTAACCACCCTGCGGCAGCCCATCTCTCTCTCTCTCTCTCTCTCTCTGAATACTGCAGTCCTTTTCCTCTCTAGATCTCTGTTTATTTATGTAGATGGGTCTGTATTTGCATCTGCTTCAATAACGGTGAAACTTGATGTTGTTTTTAATCCTCTAGGTGCTTTGCGTCCATGGTGGTCTTTCTCCTGACATCCGAACTATCGATCAGGTGTTTTTCTTTTCTTTGTAGTAGTTTAGCTGAAGAACTGTGCATTTCGGCAATACACAATGTAGAGAGAGGGAGTCTCCATTGGGGTGCAGTATGTTGGACTATAATTTCCTGCTGCTTTTTTTCCTCATGGTTTGTACTAATACATTTTTTTTCCCTATCACATGGCAGATAAGAGTAATTGAACGGAATTGTGAGATTCCACATGAAGGGCCATTCTGTGATCTCATGTGGAGTGATCCTGAAGATATAGAGACATGGGCAGTTAGCCCCCGAGGAGCAGGTTGGCTTTTTGGGTCTAGGGTCACTTCTGAGGTAATGAACCTGACCTCTCATAGGAACATGTCCCATTCACTGTAAACAAATGTCATATTGATCTGACAGTTGGTTTTTCTTTTTTTTTTTTCTTTTTTTTTCCGTAGTTCAATCACATTAACAATCTTGATCTGGTATGTCGAGCGCACCAACTTGTACAAGAAGGTCTCAAGTACATGTTTCAAGATAAAGGCTTAGTCACTGTACGTACTCTGAAACTTAAATTCATAGGCTGTCAAACATATCCAAGCCAGCTTGGTAATTTTTGGTCTGTAAAATTTTCAGGTCTGGTCTGCACCAAATTACTGTTACCGTTGTGGAAATGTAGCTTCTATATTGAGCTTCAATGAGAATATGGTGAGTATAAGAGACCAGTATACTGCCTATGTATTTTTGTGTGATCAAGGGAGGCATGCTATTATTGGTTGCAGGGAAAACATTTTCATTGCAAGTGAGGAAAAAGAGAGCTTAATCGCATTTGTTGCCTTCTTTTATTCAATGACGCATGATATTTAATTGTCTTTCTTGGTAATTTTTTTAATTTAGAGATGATTTATGTGCATGCTTAATAAGGTCATTGCTAAGTTATGAAGTTACCATTCTAAAGAATTATGTTGCACTGCTGCACCTTCATGTTTTCAAACCCAATATACCCTTGTCAATGTCCTTGTTTTCTGCTTGTGAATTCAGTTGGCTCCTATGTATTCATATTTTGTGTCGTTTCATAGGAGAGGGAAGTGAAGTTTTTTACAGAAACGGAGGAAAACAACCAGATGAGAGGGCCCAGGACAGGAGTTCCATATTTCTTATGATTGGGGAGAATAATTTGCTGCATTACTTGTAATATCATGGAAGCACCGTTGCTGCTTATCTTGGAAGACATTTATTTAATGTTGGGGGACTGGAGAATACGTCATTGTTTACATGCTCGCAGATGGACCTTCCATTTGGGCTTGGGGTGGAGCCTCTCCCATTCTCCCAAGGCTTCTACTGGGGATTTGTTGCCTGTGTATTAGAGTTTTCTTTCATCTTTTTTTTATCTAATTTATACTTGGGTTATTTGTTAGATAGCGTCGTTTTATTCCAGGATGTTGAATTTCGTTATGTACCAGTCTACTGTTTTACCAAAGCGTCTTTCACTAAGTTGGATTTCTGCGGAGTACCTTGATTGGTTGGAAGTGAAGAAGCAATATGTTTCTTCAAAATTTCCAAATTAAAGTTTCAATGGCAAGTTGACTTGTGAGGGGGTGGTAAAGCGATTATGATGAGGTATCATAAATTTCTCTGTTATTTCCCCCCCGTCCGTTCTCTAATTCAAATAATGCGTGTGTTCCCTCCTGAGAATTCCTTTTCCTGCTTCTGGAGATCTATTTCTTAGTGGTCATTGTACATTTTACTTTTCTATGCTTTTTATCTGGAATTAAAACTTAATTCTAAGTAATTGGCATAGAAGCTTTTTCACAAGCTGTTCAGTATCATCAACATAGCCAACTGAGCTAGGTTGTGAGAAACTCTGTTAAATTGCTATCGAGCTGCAATAACCGTTCTTGGGAAAGGTGAGGGTGCATCCTCAGTCTTCGTGCTCAGGATACTAGCAAACCAGCAGCTGCATCCTCTCGAGAAATTGCAACACAATGTTCTATAGAAAATGCTTGGTTTTGGGTGGCAGGTCAAGTTTCGACTCTCTCTTCCTGTTAATGTCAATGGCAGGGTATCATCTCTCGAGCTAGAGGCGAGGAATTTAATTGGCAAAGCATGTCAACAGAGGAACGTGGAAAGCGCATCCTAATAATCAGTGCGCAGGAAAGCAAGTCACCAATAAGCTTTCATCACAGAAGAAAAATAGCCTCAAATAAAAGCAAAAACCGCAAACTGGAAAAATTTATTCGAAGGAAAGTCACAAGCGAGAGGGAAACCATTGCAAGATGAAAATTGATATCAAGATGCCGGTTCATGCCACCATTCCCCTGCACAAAACATCATGCGGGCGCCGCCCAGAGCACAAACCCCATTAAAGCTTATGCCTAGTTGCAGCAGGTACGTAAATAAAAGGCAAACAATGATAATATGGTATTCTTACCATGCATGCAGGCATATGAGAAAATAGCTGAAGCAAACTGGTTTCGTTCGCCTTCCCAAGAAAAAAAAATGTATGAAATAGGGATAAGAACTTTATTTCCTACATCTCTGCCACACAAGCAATTACATAAAATGACGAAAGATGCATTGTTAGTATTCATGTAATGTGTACTAGCCGAATCCAAACACAGTGATTGCAAGCAAAATCTCATCTAGTAATTGATGCAAAGAATTAAGTACTCTTGACTGCAACCTTAATCATCATCAACCTCAGCCTTAATCTCCCTTTGTAGCTCCTCTTTGTACTCTTCAAATGTTCCAGGGTAACTAGTCACAGTTCCATCTTCCACCACCCAAATCTCACTCTTCTCTTCATCCTCACATACACGCGATATCAACCTAGAGTCATGACTGACCAGGACAACTCCACCAGTGAATTCATCTAGAGCATCGCCCAAGGCATCAATGCTCTGCATATCAAGATGATTTGTGGGCTCATCCAAGAGTAAGATATGGGGCTTGGACATCGATATCGACGTGAAGACAACCCGAGCCTTCTGCCCGCCTGATAACTTTGCGATAGGGGTAAGATGATTATGACTTGGCAGTCCAAATTTGCCAAGCTTCCCCCGGACAGCCTCCTGTTTGCTAAGCCCCTCTTGGTCTGGATGCAGATAGAGAAGGTATTGTACAGGTGTTTCATCCATTGTAAGAAGATCCACAAAGTGCTGCGAGTACCTTCCAATCCTCAACTTCTGACTCCGCCTCACTTCACCTTCACTCGGTACCAAATCACCTGCAAGAAGATTCAGGAGAGTGGATTTGCCAGCTCCATTGGGCCCAACAATAGCAACACGGGTCCCCATGTCAATACCCACATCAACATTTGACAGCTTGAAATCATCCCGATTTGGATAACTAAAGCTCACTTCAATGAGCTGCAAGAGTGGTGGTGTAAGCTCAGTAGGTTCAGGAAAGTGAAACTCAACGCTGTAATCTCTCCACTTCTTCGGAGCTTCAGGTGGGGCTTGATCCTCATCAACCTTGCCCTTGCCCTTATTCTTTGCTGTTTCCTTGGCTGCAGCAAACTTTGCTCGATCCCTGACCTTTTCCTGCTGAACCCGACTCCCGCTCCTCTTGGCAGCTTTCATCTGCTTGTTATAAATCTCAAACTTCTTGTTTGTCTCCTTCCGCCTCTGCTCATACCCAACTTCAAAGTCATTGAAATTTCCACGATAGGAGTCGAGTTTCTGATCATGTAGATGAATAACGTCATTGCAAACCGTGTTGAGGAAATCTCGGTCATGAGAGACAACAACCACAGTTTTCTTCCAGCGGCACAGATACTCCTCCAACCAGAGAACAGCCCTTAAGTCAAGATGGTTGGTAGGCTCATCAAGCAATAAGAGGGTTGGCTGCACAAAAAGTGCCCTGGCCAGAGAAATTCGCATCCTCCAGCCACCACTAAATGACCTAGTTGGACGGCCCTGCATATCCTTGGTAAAACCCAATCCAGCAAGAATCTTTGATGCCTGAGATTCGGCAGCATCTGATCCCATCAACTGCAATTTATCATACAATTCAGCAAGCCTCTCTCCAGCATCATCTTCATCATCACCACCATTGTTTTCACCCTCAGCAGCAAAAGTGGATTTCTGCAGCAAGGAAACCTCTTCTCGAAGTTTCACGAGTTCTTCATTGGCAGAAACAACTGCTTGCAAAGCTGTTTTATCATCACCAATTACCTCCTGTTCAACCAAAAGCACATCAATATTCTTGGGCACAGGAATCTTCCTCCATGCAAGGAGCTTCAATAGCGTAGACTTGCCCATTCCGTTGGGTCCTACCAAACCATATCTTCTTCCATGAGCTATCTTCACAGATGCATTTTTAAGTAGTTCATTTCCCCGAGCAGAGACAGAAAAATTCTCTATTGTTATATCTTTGACATTAGCATCCCCTTCATCTTCCCCATCAAGGACAGAAGCCCGGCTCCCAATGACAACCGTGAAAGCATCATGGTCATCTTTAAGGGCCTCCTGCTTCGCATGCTTAATGGCATGGGCAGTGAGAAGTTCCTTCTTTTCACGCTTTTTTAACTCTTTATCTGACAAGGCTACATCAAGGGGCTTCAATTCAGACCTCCGCTGATTGGTTCTCTTGTTTGTACCATCCTGTTGTTGCTCTTCTTCCAAGCCCTGCCCCTCTTCTTCATCATCAGACGGGGGAAGATCAATGCCGTCAGTGTACGAAGGAGCTGACCTTGGCTTGGGCTTACTAGATGTTAAGGTTGAGGAAGAGCCCTTCTTAGGTTTGTCAGGTTTCTGGTCCATACTGGCCAACATGGCAGTGACTGATAGTTTCTCTTTCTTCCCATCTTTATTGCTGGCCTTAGCCTTTGAGGGTGCACCGCTAGCGTCCTCCTTTGGCTTCTTTCCCATTGCAGCAGCGGGTTAGCCTGGTAAGAAAAGCAATGAATAATTTAGTACTATTTCAAAATCTCTACCATAAAAGCTAAATGATGCAGCTGTATCGAAACCAGAATGAAGAACGAAAACATCTGAGCACATAAATCAATGATAAAAAAAAAAACACAGTACAGACTGACAGTATGTTCAGAGAAGAACTTAAAATAGAAAGGAAAGACACAATGAATTACAAGAAAGCATTCATTAAGGGGAGACAAGGACTGACTAGGGTTTTAAGGGCATATTAATGATAAGTTAATTGTAAACTTGTTAATTAGTTATGTGTGCTAATACAACACAACAGCAACATGATGATAAAAGGATTATAGTTCTATCCTACTACAGGATTACCATTATCAAATCAAATCTTAATCATTGTTATTGTTATCAACAGATTAATTAAATAAACAGAAACCAAACGAGATTTGTTAAGGGAATAACAATGATAAAATAGATCTAATCTACTGATTAATTGGTAAAGGTAAAGACTTGAAATTTCCTGGAACGAAAGAAGCAAAGAAAGAATCACCCCATCCGTAATTCGATTCCATATTTAAAAAAAAAAATTAAAGAATTTTGTTAACCTGATTGATTACTACTGTGAAGCTAATTAATTGATGAAGAAACAATAAAAAAAGAAGAAGAAGGAATCGCTACCTATCTATCTATCTATAGATAGCGTTATCTCTCTCTCTCTCTCTCTCTCTCTCTCTCTCTCAAAGTAGAACGAACACACGCACGCAGTAGACACAAAAACGGAGTTTTCTCCTTCCAGTAGCGTGCACATATGTAGAGCCGTGGGGAACAGAAATGGGGGGCGAGCAGAGCAGAGTTTTTGGGTTTTAAGACAAGATGACCCAAAGACAAATCAAAAAACGTTTAGAACTTAGAAGTCGGTTTTCCCTTTCTCCCACTTTCTATTCTATGTATGTATGTATGTATTATAATAATCTATTGTATTGTCGGCTGTATTCTATTCTATGTATTTGTCTTGCTTTCCTTTGGGCCTTGTTCTTCCCTTTTTAATTGTGCCCATGGGCCATTTCCCACCCCAATTCATTTTTCCTTCTTGTCGTTGGGTTTGGGCCTGGTCTTTCCTAATTGGTTCTAATCTTCTTCTTCTTCTTCTTCTTTTTGGTATACAACGCCCTCCTTCGTTAGAGATTATTATTAGTACTTTAGTAGTAGGGGATGTTGCAGATAAATAATTTTTTTTTTTTTTTGTGGTATACAACTACCTCTTTTGTTAGAGATTATTATTAGTAGTAGGGGTTATTACATATAAAAAAAATCAAAAAATCCTGCTTTTGCTGCAGCATTGGGGGAGGCAAGTCATCCTCTTTTAGATGGAGTAGCGCATGTTCACGGAGGAGATCTGGTTGGGCTGCAGTGAAGTTCTTTTCTTTCTTCTCTCTTCTCTCTCATGCTCTCGAAATTCACATCTGACCTTTGAAAAAACAATTATGTCCTCATGTTTGTAGTTTTATTGATTTTGGCAATTCTTCCTTTAATTACTATTTATTTGACTTTTGATGCCTTTTGAAGTTTAGTTTTTTTTCGATTTTATTGTAGGCATTTTATTCAATTTGATTTTTTTATCTGATTTGGTCCTTCTATTTTTTATTGCTCTATTTTTATATTTTATACCTTTCTTGATTATTATTTTTTTTTTGCAATTTCATCATTTACCATTTTATTGCATTTATTTCTTTAATTTATTTTCTGTCTTCAATCTTTTGATTGCTATATTTTTATCATTTTCTTGATTTTTTTTAATTTTATCCCTCGA
>Ga0325410_1003217_pt1 | contig 18382 bp, 14 predicted proteins | sample PopdelMetagenome_16_FD_206182 | JGI IMG/M metagenome (GOLD analysis project Ga0325410, IMG submission 206182) | Populus deltoides microbial communities from Bellville, Georgia, United States - Xylem-PdIQD-R3 | ecosystem: Host-associated > Plants > Phyllosphere > Stem > Wood/Secondary xylem... | reverse complement strand
TGTAGGTAATACAACCATATTATTCGATAGTTTCATCTACATTTAACTAGTGTTTTGCTTATGTTTTATATATATAATGCCTTGATATTCTTTATTTTATATTTTGAAGGTACTTTTGGATGAAAGATGCAAAAAGGAGTAAATTGAAGGTTGTTGACAGATTTGACCTTCAGTCGATGTTTTGTGTAGAGCGTAAGCTCTAGAGGTCGAAATGAAGTGATTCCAGTAGAATTAAAAATCTAACATTCATACATTTCTGGAAATCTAAGGCAAGAAAATAAAATAAGGAAGAGCATGGAAATCACAGCCTTCAAAGTCAAATGTCGAATCTGCCAGTGTTGACCTTCACCCATTCTGACTTGAGTATCTTGAGCTACATAACTCTATTTGATGCAAACGCAATTGCTTTGAATTCCTGACTCAAAGACCTATTCACGTATAAAATTTCAGCAAAAAAAAAAAAATTCTCATATGAGGGAGATATGATTTTTCTAAGATGACAAATGAATTCTGCCAACAAACAGGTTTTGTGAAGAAACGAGTTCAAATTATGTCCTGAAGCATCCAAACCAACATCCAAGTTTTTATTTTAGCAATTTAGCTCCTCTAAGTCAAAGCTTGAAGATTTCATGCAAGGCTATTTCTCCTTTTTTTTTTGAAAAATAGTTATTGAAGTACTTAAATATAAACTATCTACTTAAGGGAGGACTATTTTGTAAAATAGAGACTAGGGTTTTCTAGGATATAAAAAGAATGAGAGAAGAGAAGGGGGGCAGCCAACTAAGAGAGAAAAAACACCCCCTCTCCTCCATAAACCCGAAATCATGTTTTCTTCTTCTTTTTTGATTAGTTGTTCAACAAACATGTAAGGCTAAACTTTTTTCCTTGATTACAAGATACAGAAATCTTCAGATTTCAAGAATTGTAAGATTTATTTTTTCTTTTCTTTTCAGTTTATATGATGAATGAATATGTTTGTTCTCCTATGCTTATTTCCTATGATTGTTTATTTTAATTGCTAGAGTGAACTCTAAGTTATTATTGTGAACAATCTATTGCTAAGTTTGCTATCAAAACCAGAGTTGTGGTATATAAACTTGTGAAGCAACAAAGATTAATAATTGTGGCAGATCCAGATTAGTCATCTTAGAGAGAGCATTCGATTGATCAAATCAAACATGGACTGCAGACAATTATGTTGTCTAGATAATTAAGGCTGTCATTAAATTAAATTACTAGTGCAGACACTGTACTTGTTTGATGGTTAGGATTAGATATACAACGAATTTGCTAACTAATCAACATAAGAAAAGATAGATATTCAGAGTATAAATTGACATTTCGTTTCTATAATCAGTTTTGATTTTTGTAGGTGAATGTTTACTTGTGACCAAGGTTTGTTCTCTTGATAATTTTCTGATTCTATTTAATTTTATTTGATAGTTTTCTGTTTTTTTTTTTTTGCTTTAACCTAAATAACATCCAACCCCCCAAATTGCATATCATCTAGCATAAAAATCTGACTTGAACCTTTCTCGTGGGATCAACCCCTTACTTGCTCTATACTGTCTTGTGTGTTATGTTTTAAGTTAGGGTAATTAATTTGTGCGACCGTGACATCCCAACAATAGGCAAGTGTGGTGTTGGAATGAATGTAATAGAGGATTTGTTAGAGAAGGGTATTTGTTTAGGAGATGGATTATCTTGTTTGCTGTTGGCGAGGGGCTACAGGTTACCGGTGCGAGCAGCCCTATCCATATTGCGGGTTTTTTTTTTTAATAAAAGGAAAGATATAAATTATAACAAAAAAGAAAGAAAGTGAAAGACAAAAATACTATGATCATGACAGTTTACTTTGTTTGTTTGTTTGTTTTTTTTTTAAATCAGTGCACTTGTGTTAAGGATATGTGTTGTTTGGTATTATAGTAATGATTAATTTTTAAAGTGTTTTTTATTTTTAAATATATTAAAATAATATATTTTTTAAAAATTTATTTTTGATACTTTTATATACTAACTAACTTTAACAACTTTTCCTATCATTCCTTTTTTTTTTTCAAGTTGAATCTTTAGTAAACAAATTTGATAATTTGATCAAATCAGCTTCACAACTCATTTTGTTTTTCATAATCCTTCATTCTAGTATTGCCATATGATAAACCTTCACTTTCTCTGATTCGTTTGTCACTAGAAACATTGAGGATACTACTACATTACTTCCAATCTTCCAATTTATATGTTATTACTCCAAGCTTTCAAATGATTTTATTGGAACCAAAATAACATGGATTTAACTTTATATTCCACCTCAAAGCCACAATTATTTTCCTGTAAGGTTGCAACCTTAAGTGCACCCAGTCTCTAACCATAAATTCTCCTTTTTTCCTTCATTTATCAGTCAATTGCTTTATCATGTTTCTTGCCATATCTAATTGTTTTTGCAAATCAAGGTTCATTTTTTTTTTTTTTATAATTCCCTAACTGAAGCAATAGTAATAGTCTCTAACAATGTTCTTTCATAGTTGGTGATGGATAACCATACATAGCCTGAAAATGACTCATTTTGATACTAGAGTAACTGAAATTATAACACCAATGTGCTAAAGCTAGTCGTGAGCACCATTGTTTAGGATTATTCATAGCCATACACTTTAAATATATTTCCAGGCATTGGTTCACCCTTTCTAATTTCCCATTAGATTTTGGATGGTAGCTGAACTCATGAACAATTCAACTCCTAACAACATGAATAAATCATTTTAGAACAAACTAGTAAACATAATGTCTCTATCAGTCACAATGGTCACTGACAATCAATAGAAGTTATAAAAATGATTCAAAAATATCCCAGTTGCCATCTTTGCAATAAAAGAATGTGATAAGGCAATGAAGTGACTATATTTAGTGAATCTATCCATAATTACCATTATAATGTCTTTACCTTTATATTTTAGAACTCCTACAAAATCCATTATAAAATCTCTCCAAACTTTACTAGGTATTGACAATGGTTATAGGAGTTCAGGATAAGCCCCACCTCTTTATTTTTGCTTATTTATAAACTTCACTCTCCTTAACCATCTATTTCACCATTTTCTTCATTAAAGGCTAGTAAAAGACAACTTTAAACCTCCTATAAGAATTTTGAATTCTTGTATGACCTCCAATACAAGAATCATGAGTTGTTTTAACTATTTCCCCTTAGTTCACCTTATTCTCCATTTGTAATTCTTTATTTATTCATGAGTATTCCATCTATAAAGTTATATTCAAGCCAATTATCAGATTCTACTAGTTTCTCAGTGATGATCTCTTATAGTTAATAATCATTTTGTAGGATTTCATAATCTCTTTATAACATGTTGTCATTACTATTAAAATGACATTATGCCTCTATATGTCCACTCCATTAGAATTGCCATGTATTCATTCTCATATATAGACACTCCTAAGTGTTTAAAACACAAAACTTTACTAAAGAAAACCAATGGTCTCCCTTACTGACTAATTATTGCTCCTATTCCTGTAGCACAAACATCAATTTCCAGTATAAAAGTCTTTTTAAAATCAGGCAATGCCAATGATATGTTCTGAAAACAATCTTCTCAATGTCAGCAATATGCATCCTTGGTGATAACTTGATCTTAAGTCTAGTTTTGAGAAATTTTATGATCTTTATTGCTCATTTATAAAGTCATATTTTAATGGAATTAAAAACTTGTTCTTTATGGTTAACTCATTTACCTACCTGTAGTCCACATAAACCTCTAGTTTTGTCTTTCTTTTTGACTAACAGTATCGGAGAAGCAAATGGGCTATTGTTGAGTTGAATTATCCCATTAAGTATCTCTTTCACCAATCTTTCAATTTCCTTCTTATGTATAAAAGAACTTTTATAAGCTCTTATGTTTATTGGCTTAATACTTAGAATCAAAAGAATTTTATGATCCAATACCCTTACTAGAGAAAATTGTTTCAGTTCCTTAAATACTTATTTGAATTCTTTTATAAAGGTTTTCATCACAAGTTTCACTTCTTTCTATCTAGATTCCCCTTTAACTTCAATTGAGAAAAGTTGTCCCATAAAACTATATACCGTTTCTTTCAAATTTTTCTAAACATCCGATGATGTGATTATCTGTTTGCTAGCCTTTTAATGATTTCTTTTAGCTTAATCATCTTTTCTTCTCTCTTAAAAGATAATTTTATCTTGATGAAATCAAATAGAATTGGCAAGTAAAGTTTTAGCCAATCCATTTCTGAAACCATGTCATACATCTCTAGCTTTAAGACTTTTAAATCTGCCTGAAATTCATGCCCTTGTATCTTCTATCAAAGTTTTGGGTAGAATACACTACATTTCATGACACTCTCATTAGTAACATTTATTGTTAACAAATTAGTTTTTTTAATGGTAGTTCTAATTCCTTTAACCACATGTTCATCTATGAAGCTATACCATTGTCAATAAGAATTATAAGGTTTTTTTTTTCAATTCCTTTTAATTCTTATTGTATTATGAGCATAACTCTTAGCCAATACATTTAGAGATAAACCATACTCGTCTACTTGTTCTTCATTAGCTACCATTTCATTGTTATCTCATTCCTCTACTTTTAAAAATTGACCACCTTCTTCATCTACACCATTCATCATACTCAAGTTCTTCTTATTACATTAGTGGCATGGCAAAACTTTCTCCCTATATTTATAACAATGACTTAACTTCCTCCTTTGTTTGTACAAAGTGTAATGCATTTGTTTACCTCTTATAGTCACAAAAATTCTTGTATTGTAAGGAGCGTTGGAAGAAGGTTTACTTGATGGTCTTCCATTATTAAAAGAATAAGATATTCTAGGTATCATTATATTCCTTTTTGCCATGGCCTAGTTAGACTATGCTTGCCACCTTGCCTAATCAAATATTTGTATCAATGTTGCAAGCTTCAATATCTTTAGTGTTAGTTTAATGTCGTATTTGAGGCCACTGAAAAAGATAGAGATATAGTATAATTCTATAAGTAAAGGGTTCAATGTGCTTATTAAGGACTTGAGCTCCTCAATTTCAACATACTTTTCTACCCTTCTCTCTCGTATTAGCTTGTTAAACTCCTTTACTATATCTTTTCTATTGCCAAATCATGTTTAAATTGATTGAACAAACTCTTTCTAATTAATAAGTTCATGATATCCTATCAAGAATCCTTCAAACTATACTTCTGCTTTACCCTCAAAGTAAAGCTAAGTTCCACATATTGGTGAACTGGAGTGAAATGCAACTTTAAAACTTTTTACATTTCCTAATCCATCCCTGTACATCTTTATGGAATGTAGATAGATCCATTTTTAGTAAATACATATTGTATGCACCCCTATGGTTCTTATTAATGCCTATAATTTCATCTTGAATATGATTTTGTTGTAGATGAATCACTATTTTGGTGTTAGTTTGATACCTTCCACCATTCTCAGCTTTCTTTTACAACCATGAATATTTGAGTGTTAGTCATTAAGGTTTCCATTTATGCATTCAGTTGTTCATTCCATTTAGCTTGCTCTTGCCACTGTCTCTTATTATCAGTTGTGGAAACTTATAATTCTAAATGAAAAACTTGTATTGTTTCATCCAATTACCTACCATGCACCTCCAAAGCTCTAACTTTTTTGTTTGCTGCCATTTTAGGTCTTTTTTCTTTAATGATTGCCTTGGATTCAAGGCTCTGATACCAATTTGTTAAGAACTTAATCTTAACAAATAGTTGATGTGAAAAGAATATGAGATTAAGAGTTAGAAAACATAAGAGAATGAAGAACTCTACAAAATTCACAGAAATAATACTTCATAATACTTGAGTTCCATTTACATCATATATCTTATTTATACCATCATTCTAATTAACTAACTAATCCTTTCTTTATCTATTTAACTACTTTTATTCCCATGTGTTTAATGCTTCAATATGCTAACGAACTTTAACAGTTTTTCCTGCAATTCCTCTTCTTTTGTTACTTATGTTCATTCTTTCATGTTCACATTTATGCTACTCATACTATTTGTAACAACTTGCCTTTAGGGGTAATTTGATTTTTGCATATGGTCCATTAATCATTATAAGATCAACCGGGGATAACTCAGTCTTTTTACTTTTTTGCATAATGGAATTACTTTATTACCCTTAAAAGGAAAAAATAATGAACTACCTTACAAGGTTATTTTCATCATTTTCTTCTTATTAGTACCGTGAAATGGCAGAAGTACGATTAAAAGGAAAACAATTGATGAACTGACAACCATGGGCTATTTTGTTTTTTCACTTTGTTCTTTTTTTTATTGCAATATTCATATTGGCTTAGAGAAACTTAGTCTTTTGATAAATATAATATATAAAAAAAAAATTGGTGACGCTTGTATAACATGCATTTGTCACTTCGCTAGCTTTGGGTGGCACATATGGAGGCTTACAACGGTCAACAATGAGCTTTCTTGGTATGGTTTAATTTGTCTCAGTGGACCCTCCATTCCATAATAACACGTGTGGCATTATGACCTCTAGTTTGACACCAATAAGAATTTGTTTTTCTCTCTCCACCTCATTCTTTGCACTAGGCATTTTAGAGTTTAAAAACGCTCTTCAATTTGTGTTTCCTTTAGATTTGATTCATGTTCTTTTGATTATTATTATTTTTTTTATTTCAAATGGTTTATAAATTTGGATTTTGTTTTTAGATTTCATCATCTTTTAATTTTTAATTTTTTAGATTTGATCCTCATTCTTTTGAACATTGTTTATTTTATTTTAGACAATTTTTTGAAATAAAGTTTTTTTACAAGTTCATCCTTTAATTTTTTTTCCTTATGTAATCTGATCCTCATTCTTTTTTTTTTGCAATTCTTTTTTTAGCGGTAAATTTCTAAAATTTAATCTTTTTTTTATGATTTCATAATTATTTGGGAATTAAGTGTCTTGATTGAGTCTGTGTTTAAAATTTCACGGGTTGTGAGTTTGAAGTATTTATCCAAGTTTATGAGATTCACGCAGGTTTGCTTGTTTTTATTTTCTCATTTTTTTAAGCTAATATTTTTTCAATTTCATCATTTAATATTCATTTATTTTTCAATTTCATTCTCCTTTTATTTTTTATCTTGTCATATTTGATTTTTATTCTTTTAATTTTTATTTATTTTGTTTTTGAGGCTTTTTGGAATTGAAGTTTTTTTACAATTTCATCCTCCATTTTTTTCTTGGTATGTGATTTGATCATAATTCTTTTTGTTACAACTCCTTTTGCTTTGTCATTTTTTTTTAATTTTTATTTTTTATATGATTTCATCCTTCAACATTAAATTGGTTGGGAATTGATTTTCTTGATTAAACCTGGGTCTAGGATTTCACAAGTTGAGAGTTTGGATGATTAAATTTAATTAAGTGCAAGGACTTAATTATATTTTTAATGGGTCAAATTAATTTTATTAAGGACTTAATTGGTGAAACATTAAGTTTGGAAGCCTAATTTGGGCTTAATCGAGAATATTGAAATTTTAAAGGACCAAACTTAATTTTTATAAAGTTAATTGATTGAAATCAGGGACAAAATTGCAAGAAAATCAAAGTTTAGGGTCAATTAAGGGTCAAATTGAAGAAATTCACAACCAAGGATCTTTTTGAAAAAGGGGCTAAACTTCTATGACTTAATTTGGGTGAAAACATGGGTGAAATTGAAGCAAATTAAATGTTAAATGATCAATTAAGGATCAATTTATATAAATCCTAAACCAAGGATCAAAATGAGAAGGTGCTGGACTTTAAGGTTGATATTTGAGTTTGATAAGGGTAAAATCACATAAAATTAAAAGTTCAAAGTCAATTAGGGATGCAATTAAAATAAATCAAAAGATAGGGACTAAATTGAATTTTAGTCAAATCCTTGATTAAAACCTAAAGGGTGTCAAAATGACGTCGTTTCATTTAAATGAAACTGTACATTTTGACTAAAACGACATTGTTTTGACCAACACAAAAAAAAAATATGGGTACCAAACGACTTGTCATTTGACCACTGTTCATCATCTTCAGTTTTTTATATATTAAGGCTTCTCAAGTGACTACTACTGTTCAAGGGCATTTATTTCCTCATCTCTCCACCAAACATGACAAATAAGACAACACTCTCATGGCTTAACATCGTATTACACCTCAACATAATTCTTGCCGGCTGGTTGCCTGTGTAGCAATCACCACACTGCCCCAAAAAGGATGACCTGATCAGCCTTCGCAGCCAAATTTCATAGCTTATGATGATGATGTTTGACCAACAGTTATGATTCTTCCTGTTTGAATTAATGGCTAATATTTATTCCTAATAAAAACCAAATATCCCTTTTTCATCTCCTATAAACAGGGGTGAATTTTGTGCATTAAAGGAGGAGAAGTTTGAAGGAAAGTAAGCTAGAAATCAACCTTTACACACCCTTTTTAGTTGCCCAACCAGTCACCTTTCTCTTTTTCTAGAGACCACCATGAACACCCATTCTAGCCACTACAACAACATTTTCCTTCTCTCCACCATGAGAACCAACCTCTCTCCATCAGCTTTAAATTCTCCTTCTTCCAACAATGCCAGCTTCTTCTCTAGACCAGCCTCGCCAACTGTCAGCTCTTCCACTAGCGTCTCCACCATACTCATGCTGGACCTCCTATCGACAACAGCAACCCATCCTTACGGTAGCGACACCCTTCAAGTCAGGTAATCTCATCTCTTTGTTCTCACTTGCACCATTCAATAGGTGCATGCAAGATGTGAATTAATTCATGTCTTACTACTGCTGGGATTTGCCAACAATAAAGTAAAGTGGGTTGGGCCCTCAGCCGAGCCCATATTTTTTTTTTAAAAAGAAGAAATTATGCTTTGTTGAACTTGTTCGGATAAACTCTTTATTGAACCTGTTCGAATAAACTCTGGTGCTTTCCCCCCCTTTAATTGAATAATAAAGAAAAGTTTAGTTAAACTCTTTTTGGTAGGAATGCTTGTGCTAAAATGAGTGATCAATTGGTTGCACATGTCTAAAACCTGGATATGGATCCAGGTTTCAAGTTGTGATACCAAGCTTGTGTAGACCTCTTAAAAGTAATTTGAAAAACCTTATACATAACTTTCAAATCCTACATCACCAATTCCAAACTGCTCCTCATGTTCTGAATATGTTCTCTAGGGTTTGACAACCCATCATAGTTATCAAAGTTCATTTTACTGGCCATAAAGTATTTATGGAGGCCTATGTTCAACATACTATCATATAATGATGACTTTCTTACCTGACTTGAGTCTATTTTATCTATATTTTTACATTATCTCTTTGGTTCTAGAATGATGGGTGAGACTTTGGAGGAGAAGGAGCTTATTGAAGAGGAAGATTGTGGTTTTCGACCTTGCCTTTTAATCTATAAAGATCATATCTAGATGACCTTCATAAGATTACTACTCTTGGTGACGTGATCTACTTCTTGTAGTGTGTGAGTATGATGTCCACTTTCTACCTCATTCTGGTTATTTTCCTTAGGATATTGGAGTTCACGTTGCACAGGAGGTGAAATAGGGGCAACTGATGCCCACATAGATGACAATAATTTGCATAGCAATTGGCAAGTTTTGGAGAGAATTAAGTTATTGCTGGGTAGCTAAAACAACATTAGTAAGTGTCATCATCTATTAAGCAAGTTGATGGAGATCCATATAAGAAGGTGATGAAGATCCATATGAGGAGATGGTGAAGAAGGTAGGGGTTGGTGACCCTTTCACCCAAGGTTTCTATGTTGTCCACCATAAATACATTATAATTAGATAAATGAGAAATATTACCACAAGAAACGAATAAAGCTTTTTGTTAGTTTTCCACAAATAACACCACTGATGAAGTTTAGAAAAACTTTGTTTGGACCTAGGCTCTCTTCATTGATGATAATGGGCTAATGACATAGGTGTTACTTGTAAAATAACACTTTGATGGCTAAGTCAGTGTAGTGTTTGAAGAGTTTTTAATATGTAAATATAAACAAAGTAATTGCAGATAAGTAGTTGTGAATGAGAATATTCATCTATTTATTCTTTGTTTTACCTTGTTTATATAGCTTACCTCAGGAAAAAAAGTATAAAAAGTAACTTATTATGAATTATAAATAGTTGAGACACGTGTAGCTATTCATATGTATGATCTACGCTTAATAAATGAATGACCGTGGTCAAACCAAGCTCAAAAGGAGTCAAATCGAGGTCAAAGTAGGCTCAGTTGGGTTCGATTTGACTAGGTAAAACTGAACCCCATGTTTTGCTAGGTTTGGCCGTGGTCAAACCGAGCTCCAAAGGAGCCAAACCAAACCCAATGCGCACTTGGTTGAGTTTGGTTTGACCAAGATCAAACCAAATCCTATGTTGGCTTGGTTTGACCACGGTCAAACCGAACCCAATATAGGCTTGGTTTCTTGGATATCATCTGACATTTATTGGGAAACTTTACAGATATGGTTAAAGGTTACAAGTTAATTGTCCTTAACATCCCCTTGTTGTTTGGATCCAAGATGGATAAGTGAATAAAAGGCATTGTTGTTGTTTGGATAGATATTGAAACGCAACTTTAGGGACTCATGGAAAGAGATAGAACTATAAGGAAGACGCCATGAATAGAATAAACACTCGGATCCTGGGTTTAAAAAGGTCCAAGGCTGACATTATCATCGTAATATTGGCTCTTTTAAAGACCTAGAGAAACCGCTTAGAAACCAGGTTACATGGCTTTAACATATATAAATCGAAATTTGGAAACAAGGAGCCTTATTTGTTCTCGTTATTATGAAAAGAGACTAGATTCCTTATATATGTAAATACCTTATATATAAATAGTTATCATATGTAGTATATTCTACTCTTGTATTGTACACAACCTTAAAGGTATAAATACAAAGGATGGTTGCAGCCATTAACAATCATTGTAATTCACATACAATCAATCTCTTAACTTAACTTGGTATCAAAGTAGTAAAATTGCAAGTTCATTCTTCTCTAGGAACTTCAACACATCTAGCCTTTTCTAATCTTGTTTCTCCCCGGCTTTTGATATTGTTCTTCCTCTTAAAGATTCTGGTCTCCTTTTCTTCTGTCAATGAACAATCAGAAACTTCAATAGATTGTTGTTGCTGTACCACTCACCCTTTTTTTTCCTCTCTTGCGCTGCCACCATTGTCAGCTGCAACATCTGGTGCTTCCATTACTGCTGCAGCAAGCCAAACACCTCTGAATCCTTCTTTAGATGTCATGACTGCTATGACAACAGTTCCTACTATCATCCCTTTTCCCAATACTTAACAGGTTATCTCCTTAAAGCTCTCCAACACCAATTTCTTGTATTGGATGATGCAGATAAAACCTTTTTTATTAGGCTAAGACGTGTTCCCTTTTATGGATGGCTCATTACCATTCCCTCCCTCTCATATGATTTATGCTAACACATCCTTACCCACTGTGAATGCTTCATATCTATCATGGAAGCAATATGACCATATAATCATAAGTGCTTTCTTATCCTCTTTATCTCTATGGAAGTCCTGCACTTAGTGGTTGATTGTAAAACCTCCCACGATATCTAGATAACGCTGGAACCCGCCCTTGCTTCTCCTTCCAACTCGTGAATTATACAACTTCACGGTTCCTTCCAAGAGTTATGACAGAATGATGATTCTATCAGCACCTATCTGTAGAAGGCAAAGGCCTTGTTTAATGAACTTACTTATTCCAACAGACCGATCTCCATGGAATAATTTAATTTGTATGTGTTTTGGGAGTTACATAATGATTTTAGGATCATGTAACCAACTTGTCCACTAAAGTTGATCCTATCTCCTACACTGACCTCCACAGCCACCTCCTTACACATGAATTTCTCTACAAAGCCTCTCTCCAATCTATTGTAACAGCTCCTCTATTACCAACTCCAATACAATAGCCATATGTTTTTTTTGCAGCGTCAGTCTAGTTCCAACGCTAGTAGAAGGGGTTGTTTTTGCGGAGGTGGCAATAAAACAATCATAATAGTTATAATCGTGGAAATCATAGTTATGATTCAACCTAGAATTTTAGCACTTCAAGTTATACTTCAGGTCAACATTTTGGACAATAAGGAAATTAGTTCTCCTCTGTTTCAAGATAGCACTTTGGGCAGCAAGGCAACCGGTCTGAAGTTATAACCGAACCATCAAGTGTTAGCTATATTATGATTATGGATATACTGCCCAACAGTGCCCTCAATTATCTACTCATCATCTACAAGCTAATGCCAATTTAGCGTTTAATAATGTCCCTACAACTTCTCATATTATTTGGTTTCCTAATAAAGGTGCAAATCATCATATGACGCCGGACCTTGTGAGTATGATGAGCTCAAAACACTACCTTAATAATGATCACTTGTATGTTTGCGATGGTAAAGGCCTTGTTATTTCTAATATTGCTTATTCTCACAATCGTTCACCCAAATACACATTTACGTTATCCAATATTTTACATGTTCCTAACATTAAAAAACCTTTACTCTCTATTTAAAAGTTTTGTCTTGAGAATAACGTGTGTTTTTTTTTTTTAATTTCATCTATTTGTATTTTATGTTAAGGATCTCATGAAAAATGAAGTGCTTTTTTCCGGTTGAGGTAGAGATAATCTATATGTTTTGTCTAAGTCCTTTGCAACGTTGTTGCCTCAAGTTTTCTTATCCACCCGAATCTCTACTTCAACTGATGTTTGGCATCGTCTACTTGGACATCTTAGTCTGCGTATTCTGATTTTTTTAATGTCAAATAAAAAGATGTCCTGTATGTCAAAACATTTTATTTTTAATTGTTCAGCATGTCCTACAGGTCATTAAACTCAAGCTCCTCTTCACTTGATTTTTAATGATGTTTGGGGTCCTTCCCTTATGCGTGGATTTTGCTATTCTGTTATTTTTATGGATGCCCATACAAGGTTTATTTAGTTTTATCCTTCAGTTTTTAAATATGATATTTTTACTATCTTTCATCAATTTCAAGCGCATGTTGAGTGCCAGTTCTCTATAAAAATTAAGTATGTTCAAACAGACTAGGGTGGTGAATATCAAAAAATCAATACTTATTTTAAAACAATTGGTAGTCATCATCATCTGATCTACCCTCATACTCATGAACAAAATGATATGGTTGAACGTCGTCATAGACATATTGTTGAAATTTGGCTTACTCTTTTTGGTTAATGTAAAGCTCCTTTAAAATACTAGAGTTTTGTTTTGAAAGTTTAGTTTGTTTGATTAATCGCATACCAACTCCAGTTCTTAATCATAAAACACTTTTTGAATGTCTTTTAAAATCGACTCCTGACTATGCTTTCCTTAATTTGTACTTTTAGGTGTCTCTACTTTCCACTACTTCGTCCATACAATGATCATAAGTTAGATTTTTGCTCTTCTCCTTATGTTTTTCTAGGTTATAACAACTCTCATTTAGGTTATCAATGTCTTAATTTGTCATCAAATCATCTTTATATTGCTCGTCATGTTCGGTTTCATGAAAATATCTTTTCTTTTGACATGTCTGAACAGAATGTAGCTCCACCTATACAATCCTCTGCTGCTATTTTAAAGCCTCTCACATCAGCCGTTGTACCATATTCACTGCAATCTGGTGCTCCCACAATACCCCCTACACCTACATCAACTCCTTTAACCTCTTTACCTCTGCCTGCATCACACTGTCATACTCATTCAACAGGTTCAAGTTCAGACTTGCCATTCTTACATGCGTCCTCTATGGCTCCTGTCTCACCTGATGTGGTCCTCTCCCTTGCTGGTTCCCCTGCTTCGCGTGCCACCTCTGTATTCCCTGTGCTGTTTAATTTGCTCATCTTCCCTGTTGTTTCTCTTATTGGTTCTCTCTTTCAGCCTGCTTCCGCTATTCAACATAGTCTTCTGTTGAGCTCTTCACCACCTGTTTCCTCTCATGTTTCCCTCCTGAACTTAATTTATGTATTGATTTGTCTCACTTTTCTCTTTAGCAAGGCCCAACCAGTATGTCTTCCACTCAATCTTAGGTTGCCCACACTCATTCCATAGTGCTTCGCCCACGTCCACCCAAAATCGCCAACATAAGTGTTTCACCTGTCTCCCAGGCTGCTTCTTTGCCTCAGTAGGAACTAAACTCTTTTAAGGATGCTGGTAGGTACTTGATTTGGCATAAAGCCATGTAAGAAGAACTTCGGGCCCTTTACGGTAATGACATCTGGGCAATAGTGCCCTTTGCTCAATTAATGAATGTAGTTGGCAGTCGGTGGGTTTATAAGATTAAGAGGCATGCTGATGGTTGTGTTGAACGATATAAAGCACGGTTGGTCACATGAGGTTTCGCTAAGCCAGAGGGGATTTATTATTTAAAGACGTTTAGTCCGGTGGTTAAGCCAACAACGGTTTGACTTGTACTCACTATCGCTATCTTTTATGGTTTGTCGATTCTTCAGTTGGATTTCCATAATGCGTTCTTTAATGACATTCTTTAAGAGGAGGTGTACATGACACAACCACTTGGTTTTTTAACCTTACATTCCCGTCCCATGTGTGTCGTCTTCATAAATCTTTATATGGTTTGAAACAAGAGCCTCAGGCATGGTACAACCGGTAAAATGAGTTTTTGATCTCTATTGGCTTTCAGGCATCGAAGGCTGATACTTCTCTCTTTATTCTCTCCTTCAATGGTGTTATATTTTATTTACTTGTGCATGTTGATGATATTTTATTGACTAGGAGTAACCCAGCTTTGCTTTAACGATTGATTACTTTGTTAAGTTTAGAGTTTAAGCTTCGGGACTTAGGCTCTAGTCATTTCTTTTTGGGCATTGAAGTTAAGTCCACTTCTATGGGTTTGTTACTTAGTCAACACAAGTATACACTTAATATTATCCAATGAGCAGGTGTGACTTCTTGTAAACCGATTGCTACTCCTTTTTCTACCTAATCTAAGCTGAGCATCGTGTCTGGTACTCTTTAGTCTGATCCAACACGATATAGATAGATTGTTAGGGCTCTACATTACCTTACTTTTACTATACCTGATATTTGTTATGTAATCAACAAGGTGTGTTAGTTTATGCATGCCCCTATTGAGGATCATTGGTCTGTTGTTAAATGCATCATGTGTTACCTTCAGGCTACAACTTCTTATTGTCTACACATTACTCGGGATTCCTCCTTGTCCCTTCATGGTTTCACTAATGTTGATTGGGCTAGTAGTATTGATGATCACAAATCGACAAGTGGTTTTCTTGTGTACCTTGGTTCTACTCCTATTTCAAGAAAATCAGAGAAGCAACGTATTGTGGCTAGGTCTTCTATAGAGGCAAAATACAAGGCCTTGACAGATGGTACTGCTAAAATCTTATGGATTTGCACTTTATTGTCAGAACTTCAACTTCCATCATCGTTTATAACTACGTTATGGTGTGATAATTTAGGGGCCACTTTCTTATCTGTCAATCCAGTGTTTTATACTTACACTAAACATGTTGAAATTGACTATCACCTTGTTTGTGATCGCCTTGCTAAGCATGAAATTCAGGTACGATTTATCTCTTCAAAGGACCAACTAACTGATGTCCTTACCAAGTCTCTTCCACCAGCCTCGTTTGCGTTTTTTGGATCTAAGCTTCAGGTGGAGTCTTCACCTTTAACTTGACGGGGTATATTATAGAAAAAGACTAGATTCCTTATACATGTAAATATCTTATATAGAAATAATTATCATATATAGTATATTCTACTCTTATATTATATACAACCTTAAAAGTATAAATACAAAGAATGGTTGCAACCATTAACAATTATTTTCGCATGCAATCAATCACTTAACTTAACTCTCGATGTCCGTTAATATTGGAGTTGTAGGGAAAAATGTTTAGGCGCATTATGGTAGAGAATCTTGAATTTGTATTGCTTCACGATAGATATCTTACTGCTTTCTTGAAAAGGTCGATATTTTTGTTACTTGGTAGTTTGAAAGAGTGGTGCTATGTCTTAGGCGAACTCTGAATGAAGGTTCATCTAAGAGATCTTGGGAGATGCTTTCAACAGAAGAGATGCCAAAAAAATTATTTTTCTGTAGGACATGGGTGATGGAGCTCTGGCTTTGAAAGTGGAACGACCGGTAAGGCGTTTGTTAAAAGACTAGTTATTCTTTTTATCCTTTCAAGTCTGAAAAATACAGTTGTTACTCAAATGAGCTTGTGAGAAAAAAGAATGCATTCTGATCTTGCGTATAACTTATCGTATACCATACATGAAAGGGCTTATTCTGCTTCTAGGTAATTGTAACTGAATTCTGCCACTCGAGCGGGATAATCTTTTATGCTTTAAGAACTTGCTGTAGATGATATTATGTGACGAGAGCCTGGTTTTACAGTGCATGGAGCTCCCTTTTTATGGACGATAGGTCATATAATCTGGTAACTTTCTTGCTGGTGTCGTCTTCATGAAGTTGGACCGTACTGATTTTTCATGTGGTTAGTGCCCAGTGCTGCCGCAAGTCACAAAAAGTTTAGCAATTCCATTGGCTCAAGTAAAGCAACATTTACAAAAGGAGGCTTTTATTTGTCCTGCTTTACTATTCTATCTCCAGTTCAAAATAAATGAAAATCAACGAGTGCCAAAATAGGGGTTAGTTTTCTGTTTGCCACTCCTTTTCTCGAAAATATTGCCATAACCTTTTGCAGACCATGTTGCATTATAAGACTGTTTGTCCTCCTTTGCACCAGGAGGTGGGTGGCTACATTGTTTACAGTTGTTCAAGGAGCAAAGCAAGTCTTCGTAATTTGTGGTTACTTGACCCAATGCTACTTGGCCCTCTATGGCTTTTCTGAAGAAGCTGGGGCACCTAGAAGGCATTATAGGCTAATTTATTTCTTATAAAGTTGTAAATTCGCTTACATGTGATTTAGTGACATAACATCCTTGGAGACATTACTTGCATCCTTGGTCTAGATGGGTCCAGAACTTTCACTTCCACCTGCTGTTTCCTGTTGCAGCAGCTGGTGTGGTGGCAACATTTTCCAACTACTAAAACATATTGCTAGCAAGTTTATTATCATCATCATATCTGACATCCATTTCCAGGATTTTAGATGTAGATCTTGTGAAAAGGCTGATGAAATGGAATAGTGTTTCAAGCACTTGGAAGTGTTAGCGTGTTTAATTAAACGTGTTTTTTTAAATGTTTTTTATTTAAAAATATATTAAAATAATATTTTTTTTATTTTTAAAAAATTATTTTTGACATCAGAACATCAAAATAATTTTAAAATATTAAAAAATATTAATTTAAAGCAAAGAAAAAAATAAAAAAAATTTTAATTTTTTTAAAAACCATTTTAAAACACAAAAACGATGGGGTTAAAAAACTCTCTACACTATAGTTTATCATAAAAAGAAAATAATCCTGAATAATAATTTTGTCAAAAGTTCTTGAAAATGACCTACAACTATATACTCAAATGATTGATGTTGAAAACAAAAGAAAAACATAAAATAAGTAGAAAAAGTAAAGGAAAGAAATCTAGGATAAAAAAAAAAATAGCATCACTTTAACCTTTTCAATCTTAACCATTATTCTAACAAAATTCAAACACGAACTAATAAAAATTCATGTCTTTTTTTTTTTTTAATTGTTTAATACTTCTGAATTTTTTTAGCTTTAGATTTATCATTCAGTGCATAAACATATATGGTAGTAATTGCAGTCAATTTTGATATGACAACTCAAATTCTCTAGAGTCTTCTATAGAACGTTTTTTCTAATTTTACAATTCCATCCTCTCTACTCAAAATTGAGAGATTAAGATCCGGAATTTTTTTTGTATTTTTTTTAAAGTTAAAAAGGTTTTTTTTTTCAAATTAGTTTTTGTTGGAGGAGTTGCCTCCAGCGTACAGGGGACAACTGCTACTATGGTGGATTGGTGGTCATGTTTGCTGATTGTGTTAATACAGCTTAATGGGTCCGGTAGTGACGTGGCATCCACACCTAATGCTTCCTTTCTTTCTCTCTAGCTTTATTACACCAGCCCTTCCTCTCAGTACTTCTTACTTCTTAAGCCATTGCCTTTACACTCGAAAGCTCTCCTTTCCTTCCTCCCAATAGGGCCATCACTGCCCCATCTCTATGAGATGGCCACAAAACCAGCTGAAGAGGCTTTAGAACAGCTGAAATACCAGGTAAAGAATGCTCTTATCATAGATAGAAGTACGTCCACCTACTATTCCTCTCACTTCTTTCATCATTACGGACTGTTTCTTCTCCATTTCCTGAATCCATTTCTCAATTGCTTT
>Ga0325410_1003215_pt1 | contig 18388 bp, 15 predicted proteins | sample PopdelMetagenome_16_FD_206182 | JGI IMG/M metagenome (GOLD analysis project Ga0325410, IMG submission 206182) | Populus deltoides microbial communities from Bellville, Georgia, United States - Xylem-PdIQD-R3 | ecosystem: Host-associated > Plants > Phyllosphere > Stem > Wood/Secondary xylem... | reverse complement strand
CTGTTAGGTGTAATGATTGCCTCATAGGAAATGTGCTCATCGACAATGGTTCGGTTTTTAACATGCTATCAAAACACATGTTGAAAGAAATGTCGGTCAATGAATCTCACATAAAACCCAGTACCATAATGACAAGAGCATATGACGGCTCACCCAGATAGTTAATTAGGATTTTAAAAGTGGAACTATATGTGGGACCATAAATGTTCCTGCTAACATTTCAAGTTATGGATATCTACCTTTTCTATAATATGTTGTTGGGTAGGCCTTGGATTCATGCAGGCGGGGCAGTAACTTCATCGTTGCACCAATACCTGAAGTATATCATGAACGAGATGATAGTAACTGTCAAAGCTAAAGAAACAGTTTCCATGATAAAAAGCATGGCCATACCCTTCATTGAGGCTGAAGATTGCAAGGACAAGAATGTCCATGCTTTTAAAATTATAAACACTGATTAGGTTCTTGAGAACATGGTGCTAAGAAGGCCAAAGATCTCAAAAGTAACAAGAACGAAAACAAAATGCTTCTTGGAAAACATAATTCCTTTTTAGTATGACCCTAACACCGGAATTCTAGAAAGGGTCAATCTAATAAAAGTGAAGTGTGCTGATCAAAGATTTGGGCTTGGGTATAAGCTTAAAAAGAAGGATTATCGATGGGCTGCTGGTAGAAAAGGGGAGAAAAGAATGGCTAGAATTAGGGAAAGAGAGCTTGAAGAAGAAGATTTGGCAATCCCTCCCCTTAAGGTTTCGTTCTGAGGAGCTACATATGTAATGCAACCTGAAAAAGGATTGGAAAACCTTGGTCGAGAACTGTCAACTATGAACATAAACACCTTAGATAAGGGTAATGTCGAAAGAGATGATAGGAAGACAAGGGTTGGGAAGGAAGATAAAGTGCAACCGTAACTGACTGTCCACAATCTAGAAGAAGTCTCTGCGAAGACCTTTGTGTGAAAGCTAGCTGAGGCTGAGAAGTCTTAAAATTAGGTGACTCAATAAGCTCCAATAATGTTTAAAATGTAAACCAACTTTGTTTGTCTTAATATGCTTTTATCATTGTTTTTGTTTGCTTTGATTTTCTCTGGTTGACAATCAAGACTCATGATGTCAGCTAGATTTTATCTTTATCATTGAGCCCATCTTTTCTTTAAATAATAAGACCATGCATTTTCCAAACTGTCTTTTTAGTGCATTTATACCAAACACTTTCCGCTTTCAGGAATCTTGAAAGCAGATCTTCCACAATATCACATACACTTAGCATCAAGAATGAATGCCAAACAACAACGAACATTTGATAGCTATGGAAGAAGAAGAGTTGGATGAAAGCAATATCAGGGAATTCACGAAGTTTGTAGAGCAGTATGAACAGACCTGGAAACTCGCTGCAGAAAAACTCAAAACCATAAACATGGGTAACGATCAGTTCAAGAAAGAGTTGAAAATAGTGACCTTAATTACTTCTGTACAAAGAGCAAAAATGATTGCCCTACTACAAAAATATGCAGATATTTTTACTTGGTCTTATGATGATATGTCTGGCTTGGATACAAATATTGTAGTGCACAATATACCATTGAAAGAAGGTTGTAAACCAGTCAAACAAAAGCTGAGGAGAGCCCACCTAAATATCTGGATCAAAACAATGGAATGCTGACTTTCTAGAAGTAGTTAAATATCTACAATGGGTATCCAACATTATTGTCGTGCCAAAAAAAGAGGAGGGGATTAGAATTTGCATGGACTTCCAGAATTTAAACAGAGCTAGCCCCAAGGATGATTTTTCTCTACTACATATAGATATTTTGGTCGACAACGCTGCATGTTGTTCCACATATTCCTTTATGAATGGTTTCTCACAATACAACCAGATAAAAATGGCTCTAGAAGATAAAGTGAAAACAACTTTTATCATATATTGGGGAATATATTGCTACAAGGTTATGCCATTTAGTTTGAAGAATGCAAAGGCCACCTATTAGAGGGCCATGATGACTCTTTTTCATGATATGATGTATAAAGAAATTGAGGTGTATGTGGATGATATGATTGCCAAGTACAAGAAGGGAGAAGATCATGTCAAAGTTTTAAGTTAGTTGAGAGGTTAAAGAATTATGAACTAAAACTCAACCCTATGAAATGTTTATTTAGAGTCAAGTCTGGAAAGTTACTAGGGTTTGTGTTAAGTGATAGAGAGATAGATGTGGATCTTGATAAAGTGAAGGTCATCCAATCTATGTCATCCCCTAAGACAGAGAAGGAGGTAAGGGGATTCTTGGAAAGATTGAACTATATTGCCCGATTTATATCTCAGCTAACAACATGTGAACCTATCTTCCGGCTACTAAGGAAAAATAATCCTTAGACTTGAAACGACGTGTGTGAAGGGGTTTTGAATAAAATCAAGCATTATTTATATAGTCCACCTTTGCTTATTCGTCCTGTATTAGGGAGACATTTGATACTATATTTGACAGTGACTGAAGCAGTTATGAGATATGTACAGGGTCAGTATGATGAATCTAGGAATAAAGAAAGAGCTATTTATTACATAAGTAAAAAGTTCACCGAATGTGAGTTCATATACACGGTGATAGAAAAGCTCTATTGTGCACTGGTATGGATAATAAAAAAGATTATGAAATTATATGTTGCATCAGACCACGTGGTTGATTTCAAATGTGGGTCCCTTGAGGTATATTTGTAACATGCTTTATCTCTCAAGTTGAATTGCAAGATGACAGGTCTTGTTGGCATAATATGACATATTGCATATGATATGAAAAGCTGTAAAAGGAAGCACAATTGTTGACCACCTGGCTAATAACGCAGTTGAAGATTATAAGCCATTGGTTTTTAATTTCCATGATGAAAATGTTCTCTCAATAGAGGAAGAAGAAGAGAAGACAGATTGGCGGGCCATGTTTTTTGATAGAGCAGTGAACGTATATGGTAATAGGGCTGGCACGATAATAATCTTTCCTCATAAGAAGCAGTATCCAATTTCAGTTAAGCTGCATTTCGAATGCACCAACAATACAGTTGACTATGAGGCTTGCATCCTCGGTTTAAAAGCTGCATCAGAGCTAAAGATCAGAAAGATATATGTGTATGGTGACTCAATTCTGATTATCTATCAAGTGAAAGGAGAATGACAAACTAAGAAAGAAAAGTTGAGGCCTTATCAAGAATATCTATCTAAATTGGCAAAAGAGTTTGAGGAGATAGAGTTCACCCGTATAGGAAGAGAAATGAACCATTTTGCTGATGTTTTGGCCACACTGGCTGCAATGGCTACAAATGAACTCAGGCATAAAGTACAACTAGTGCACATTGATATAAGAAATTACCCAGCTCACTGTTGCTCAATTAAAGGAGAAATATGTCATAACCCATTTTTGGGTTCTTTCAAATTACATTCTCTTTTCTTAAAAAAAAAAAAAACCAAAACAATGCCATTTTGAATGGCATTGTTCTCCTTCGTCCATACCCATGCAGAGGTAGGGAAGAAGAAGATTTTAAATATTTCCCCGTTATTCTCCCTATCTGTCTTGCTCTCCTCACTTGCCCAAAAACACAAGCCACATCCCATACCCCTGCCACCATTGATGCAAGCCATGACCAACCACCCTACCCTGTGGGCACCATGGCAGTGGTAAGGTGCCTCTCTCTTCGTGCGGCTATAAAGACAGAGAAGGGAGAAGACAAAAAGGAGGGGGAAATTTATGAAAGATAAGAAAACCTTGAGAAGATTGGCCATGAATTTCTATTTCGACAGAGAAATTTTGTATAAAAGATCATTTGATGGAATTTTGCTAAGGTGTTTAAATGAGACAGATGCTAGAAATGCATTACGAGAAGTCCATGAAGTGATTTGCTCGACTCATGCTAGTAGGCATATAATACCAGGAAAATACAAACGGCATGTTATTTTTTGATGACATTAGAGAAAGATTGCATCGACTATATCAGAAAATGTCATAAGTGTCATGTGTATAGTGATAAGTTCAATGCACCTCCAGCTCCCCTATTTAATCTAGCATCCCCATGGCCATTTGCAATGTGGAGAATTGATGTGATTGTGTCTGTTAACCTGAAAGCCAGCAATGGGCATAGATTCATTCTTGTGGCTATCGATTACTTCACAAAATGGGTAGAAGCCAATTCATATGTTCATGTAACATAGAAGGTGGTGAAGAGGTTTATAGAAAAATACTTGATTTGTTGATACGGCACGCCAGAAAAGATAGTGACCGACAAAGCACATAATTTTAACAGCAAGATGATAGTGGAGCTCTGTACCAAATGGAAAAAAAACATTTAAATTCCTCACCATATAGGCTGAAGATGAATGGTGTCATGAAAGCCGTCAACAAGAACATCAAGAAAATTATTCAGAAAATGGTAGTCACTTACAAAGATCGACATGAGATGTTGCCATTTTCTCTCCGTGCATATCATACTGTAGTCTAAACCTTGACAGGAACTACTCCATATTCTTTGGTGTATGGGATGGAGGTAGTGATGCCTTTGGAAATGGAAAGCCCCTCGTTATGAGTTTTGATGGATTCCAAACTAGAAGAGGCTGAATGGGCCGAAGTGAGATATGAACAGCTGAACCTGATTAGTAAGAAGAGGATATCTGTAATTTGTCGTCATCAACTCTACTATAAGAGATTGACCACGGCATATGAGAAGAAAGATAAACCTCGTTTGCTCCAAGAAGGAGATCTAGTGCTAAAAAAATACTATCTTTATTAGAAGAAGATTAAAGCAAATAGGCGCTTAATTACGAGGGTCTTCATGTAGTAAAGAAGGATTTCTCGGGAGGATGGGAAAGATCTAGCTAAACCTGTGAATTCTGAATCTATAAAAAAGAAATTATGTCTGACGTGTTCAATTTTCTCCTGAATCAATAAAGTGAAGTTTGGCCATGATTTGTTCATGTAAAGAACCTCTATTAAAAATTGCATGATCTTATAGCATTTAAATAGCTTTTTTAAAAAGAAAAATCTTAAAGGAAATGATTTTTGTGCATGATTACAAGGAATGGATCAAAAAACGCTCAAAGATAAAATTTAAGCACTTCTTATTTAAGAGGTGACCAGACTAAACAAACCAAAGCTAACCCTTAGATAAAACCCTATATCTGGATATCATTTTGAATTACATGGATAAATGGTTGGGTAATCACTCTATAATCACCTACAAGTTTCTTTCAGCCTTGTGGTCCCTATTTGAGCGATAATGAGTTTTGTCTTTATGAAAACCTTGACTAGGATCACACCTCACACTGGGGAAATGAGAGAGAATCAATGGTAGAGGGCATGTTAAGAAAGAGAGTACAATGATTAAGAAAGGGCTAAGAAAAAAAAGGAGAAAAAATTTGAGCAAAATGCCAAGATGTATAAATGGATCTATAAAAGTCAAAACCCAACACTAGAGGGCATCATAAAAGAGAAAGGGACGATAAAGTTTTAATGGTGCTATAAGACTATACATATCCCTAAGCAAGTTTCTTTATTAAAAAGAAAGACTACCCAAACATAGTTTATAAGACTACTCCAAAAGAAAAAGAGGTATGAGAGAAATGATCCTAAGTCTTTAAACCCTCAAACACTTCTTGAGCTTCAAAAGCATCCATTTCTTTCATAGCTTACAACCACAACCTACATTACATGCTTTTAGAAGTTCTTTCTAATCAAGCATGTATAACCTGGATTGATAAACAATGATCTTACTGTTTATACAATGGGATAGGAGAGTAATGACTCGCTTTTGTCCATGCAAGAAAAGTGTAAATCCTTACATGAGGCAATACTCTTTTTCTTCACACAGATTATACTTGAAAACCTTTCGAAAATCTGAAACAAAAGGTCACCTTCGATGAAAGCCTGACCTAAAAGACAACCGGCATTCTGAACCTTAAAGACAAATTTTCGTTATGAAAAGTGACAAAACCCCAATAGGAATTGCTTAAAAGATTTTTTGATGCGTATATTGAAAGTTTCAGTTTTCATGAACAAAATCAAGTATTTTAAAGATTTTTCTTCTTGAAAAGATTTGTGTATTGAAACAAAACCAAAAAGCCCTTAATTTGAAAAAGACAATTAAAGCGTTGACAAGAGCATGCTAAGAAACAATGTCAAAACATACATTTTGAGAAAAAGGGCCACCTATAAAAAGGTTCAAACTTCTTCCCAAAGATGTGATGGCTAAGAGAGATAACACGAGAAACAAATCCAGCATACAAATTCAAACACATGAACAAGCTCATACCAAGAGGGAGTTTTACAAAATCAAAGAAAAGGATGGGACCTATGTCTCTAAACCAGGTAAGAATGCATGCATTCAACCCCAAACATTGCACAAGTTTTTTATTATTATTACAGAAAACAAAATTCTTGAAAACGGACTTAGACGAGTTAAAAGACTGTAATGAAAGAGTTTTCGTAAGAGTTCTGGTTAAAGAGAATCGCCATATAGGATTTCAGGTTGATCAAGCTATACATAGATTTTGGTTCTGGTTAAAGGAGATCGTCAAATGCGATCTCAAGGTGACCGAGCCGCCAATACGGATTCCAGCTTTGGTTAAAGGGAATGACCAGATGGGATTTTAGGTTGACCGAGCTACACACAGATTTTGTTTCTAATTAAAGAAGATATGTCAGATGGGATCTCAGGTTGGTCGAGCCGCCAACACAGATTTTAGCTTTTGTTAAAGGGAATTGCAAGATAGGATTTCAGGTTGATCAAGTTACACATAGATTTTTTGTTCTAATTAAAAGGGATCGCCAGATGGTATCTTATGTTGATCGAGCCACCAACACGGATTTCAGCTTTGGTTAAATAGAATCGCCAGATGAGATTTTAGGTTGACTGAGCTGCACACAGATTTTAGTTCTAGTTAAAGGGGATCACTAGATGGGTTCTCAGGTTAATCGAACCTCTAACATGGATTTCAGCTTTGGTTAAAGGGAATCGCCATATGAGATTTTAGGTTGACCGAGCTGCACATAGATTTTGATTCTGGTTAAAGAGGATCGCTAGATAAGATCTTAGGTTGATGAAGCCGCCAAGATGGGTTTTAGCTTTGGTTAAAGGGAATCGCCAAATGGAATTTTAGGTTGACCGAACTGCACATAGATTTTGGTTCTGGTTAAAGAGGATCGCCAGATAAGATCTCAGGTTGATCGAGCCGCCAAGATGGATTTTAGCTTTGGTTAAAGGGAATCGCCAGATGGGATTTTAGATTGACCAAGCTACAAACAGAGACTTATGGGATCACCAGATTGGGATCTCAAAATAACCAAGTTGTACATAGTTTCTGGTTAAAGGAGATTGCTGCAAAGATAGAGTTTCAGATCAACCGAGCTAAAAGTTTTGAGAAGATCAGTTTTAAAAGAACATTTTATTTATCTTTATAAACTTAATATACAAAGAATTTGACAACTCATTACTCCGTAAGTATTGTAAAGAGGGGACATATGTTGTTATCCATTTTTGGGTCTCCACACAAAAAAGAGAAAAATCTAGAAAACAATTGTTGGAAGAAAACCAAAAACAAATATAGCAGTGAGAAGGAGAAACATGGGTGCTCTGAAAATGGCCAAAGATTGGTTAAGGAAGTTCAAAAATATAAAGATTGAAATTTGACAGTATATTTTTAACTGATAAAGGTCCTATTGGCAAATAAAATTCAATTTGAGGAGGAAAAGTCCAAAATCAAATGTTTAAGGACTCAATTAGATTTTGTTGAAAGATTAATTGAGTTTATGAAGGGTTTGATTGCAAGAAAAATTGATTTTTAAGTCAATTTTAGCTTTAATTGGAAAAAATTAATGTTTAGGGGCTGAATTATAATTTTTAAGAGTTAATTTGGTCAAACCAGAGGCTTAATTGCATAAATATTGAAGTTTGATGGGCAATTAGGGACTTGATTGAAGAAATCCAAAACCAAGAACCAAACTAGAAAAGGCACGTGAATATAGAGTCTGTAATTGACCGAATCATAGACTAAATTGAAGAAATTGGAAGTTTGTTGATCAATTGAGGATTAAAATGCGCAAATTCAAAACCAATATCCAAAGTGAAAAGGCAGCCAACTTCAAGGCTGGCATTTGAATTTGACAAGGATGCAATTGAATTGATTCTTAAAATCAAAATCTCAATTGAGGACTAGATTGAACAAATAAAAAATTGAGGGCTGATTTGGAAATAGACTTTTTGGCGCCAATTCTTTTTTAATGAAATGGCTTATTTTGTATAAAATGACGTTGTTTCATTCACTGTTCATAAAAAAGAGCAAAACAGTGTTGTTTTGACTGCACTGTGCACCATCTTCGTCCCCTGGACATGTAAAGGTAGGGGAGAAAGGCTTTTCTTCACCTCCTTTGCAGCGTCTTTCCAACTCTCTCCCCTATCCCACCTGCCTAAAACCCCGACACAACCCACACTCCTTCATGGCCTACCATAATGATGACAGGGGCAGAGGAGACAAGCCCTCTCTCCCCCTACCCCTTATAAATACCCCCTCGTTAGGAGGTGGAGGTGGAGGTGGAGGGGGGGATGAGAGAATGAAAAGAAAGAAAAAAATAGAAAGAAAGAAGGAAGAGAACGAAATAGAAGAGAAAAAAGAGAGAAAGAAAAATAGGGGAAAACAAAGAAAAAAAACAAACAAAAAAGAAAGAGAGAAGGAAAGAGAAAAAAAAGAGAAAAAAAGAGAAAAACAAGGAAGACAAACTCCTTGGTCTTCCACTATTTTTTTCCTCTACCAGCTTCGCTACAACACTCATGAACCACCATCACTTTGCTTCTTGCCAACATAGAAACACTACCTAGAGCCACCGTCAACGACAATGCCACCACCGCCACATCAGCCTCTCCTCTTCTTACTCCGTCTTCTTCTTCGCCCTTCCCCAACCATCTTTACTGTTCTGCTAATAAATAGTGGAGAGTGAATTATAATTTACTCTACATTATTCGCATAGCAAGTGAACAGTGGAGAGCCATTGTTCTTGGGTCGGACCAGTGCTGACCTAGTTCCCCTAGAATAGAGTTTGTAAGGCTGAAATTGGCCCAACTTTTGTTTAATATATAATATTATATATAATATTCTTTTTAAGCCGAATTTCAGCCCAACCAGGGTGGGCTCAACCCTATGGGTGGGCCCAACCCAATATATTTTTATAATATAATAATAATAATATTATATATGAGACAAAAAACACAACAAAAAAATTCAAAAAAACCTTTCAAAAAATTTGTGATTTTCTCACATACTTTTCTTACCAATTTTGATTAATATTGGATTGTGTTTTTATACCATAAAGATACAAATTCAATATTAAAATACTCGGTTTTCTCTGAAATGTTAAAAAGAAATTATATAGAAAAAAAAACAAAAACAAATGTCTTGTTTTCATGCATACGGTCAAGTCTCTCAAAAAAATAAAAAAGTCACATCATATTTTAATTAAAAAACAAAAAAATATGTATTAGCATGCATTTTGAGCTTTAATAAAAGTCACAAGAATTAGGCTAATATTTAAAAAATACCAAAAATATTATTTTGTTTTCTTTTAATATTTGAAATTATAAACTTATACGCAAGATGTTTTTTCTAATATTAAATAAGAGTTAGTTATTCTTTTTGTTGACATTAGAACAGTTTTACCCGATAAGATAAGGATCTCCTTACTGAGAATGACTTTTTTAAAACCTTAGACAAACTAATAATTAGAACATACGATAATACTTTAGTTTTTATCAGATAATCAAATATTATAGCTTACCTCAGGTAAGGCATATTAGGGGTGCTAATACCTTTTCTTTACGCAACCAGTCCACGTGCTCAATCTCTAAGACCAGTTAGTGTTTCTAGTGACTAAAATACTAGGTGGTGACTCTCATTCCCTCTTTCCATTGATAAAAGACAAGAAATCCTTGTACCCCATTTCTCGATTTCCAGATACCAAGAGGACGCTCGTCACGACGCCGCACGTGTGTGACAAAGAATGTCAAGAAGATTGTTGTAACCTATTTTTGGGTCCCTGCACGAACAAGGAGAAAATACAAAAAAAAAATCAAAAAATTATATTCAGAAAAATAATAAACAGTAAGAAGAGGATGCTAAAGCGCCCAAAAAATAGGTAAAAATTGGTTGAGGAGGTTTAAAAATACAAGGATTGAAATTTGGCAGTATATCGTTGACTAATGAGAGCCCGACTGACAAAGAAAATTCAATTTGAGGAAGAAAAGTCCAAAATCATATGTTTATGGACTCAATTAAATTTTATTAAAGGTTTAATTGAATTTATGGAGGGTTTGATTGCAAGAAAAATTGATTTTGGAGTCAATTTGGGCTTTAATCAGAAGAAATTAAAGTTCTGGGGTCAAATTATAATTTTTGAGAGTTGATTTGGTCAAATCAGGGGTTTAATTGCATAAATATTGAAGTTTGATGGCCAATTAGGGACTTAATTGAAGAAACCAAGAACTAAACTGAAAAGGGAGCGTAAATAGAGGGGCAATAAGTGACCAAATTAGGGGCCAAATTGAAAAAATTAAAAGTTTATTGATCAATTGAGGGTTCAATTGCATAAATTTAAGACCAAGGACCAATATAAAAAGGTAGCCAACTTCAGGGCAGACGATTGAATTTGGTAGGGATGCAATTGAATTAATTTTTAAAATCAAAATTGCTATTGAGGATTTGATTGAACAAATCACAAATTGAGGACTGATTTGGACTTTGACATGTTTTTGGCGCCATTTCTTTTAAATGAAACAGCGTGTTTTGTCCAAAATGGCACCGTTTCATCCACTATTTAAAAAAAACCCAAACGGTGCTGTTTCGAATGGCACTATGGGTCTCCTTCTTCCCCTGAACGTGCGAGGCAGGGGAAGAAGAAGAATTTTCTCCCCTGCTTTTCCCGCTCCCTCTTTCTCCGAAACCATCAAAAAGACACCGACAAAAACTCCCCAATTGCTTGCCATGTGGTGGAACCGGCAACCCTGCCCCTTTGGCAGGGGTAGTAAGGGTCTTCCCCCCTATTTTTACCTATAAATACAGAGGGGGCAGCAGCAAAGAGAAGAGGAGAGGAGAGGAGAGACAAAAAAGAGAGCAGAACAGAGGAAAAAAGAAGAAAACAAAAAAAAAAGAGAAGAAAAAAACAGAGGAAAACAGAGAGAGAAAGAGAAGCAAAACAGAGGGGAAGAGGGAGAAGAATCACCGCTAACAACTAGCGCCGCCGCTTGTCGCCTCCAGCAGCGCAGCCAACGGCTACAGCCACCGCAAGTTAGCCTTTCTCCCCTGCTTTTTTTTTTCTCTCTTCTGCTTCATCTCGCCCCCAGCTCTCCACTATTCATATAGTATATGAACAGTTGAGAGCATTGTTCATGGCTGGGCTAATTCTGGCCCAACCGAATATTTGGGCCCAGCCCAGTCCAAAGAAAAAAATAGTTGGGTCGGGTTCGGCCCAATTCTAAAAAAATTTCAAAAAAATTTCTTTTGAAAACTTGTAATTTTTTCATGTATTTTTCTACTAAATTTTTCTTAATATTAGTTTTTATTTTTATATCGTAAAAATACAAATCCGGTATTAAAATACCCGGTTTTGCATAAAAAAACATGTATTTTTTTATGTATACGGCCAAGTCTCTCAAAGCTAAAAAATCATGTTGTATTTTCACATAACGAAGAAAACGTCAAAAAAAAATGTTTGCCAATATTTCAAAAAAAAATCCCAAAAACTATTTTGTTTTATTTTAGTATCAGTGATTACAAATTTATACGTAAAATGTATTCTTGATATTAAAAAGGTAGTTCTTTTGTTGACGTTATGACGGTTAGGTTTTACCCGATAAGATAAAGATCTCCTTACCGAGAAGAACTTTTCTTAAACCGTAGATAGACCGACAATTAGAAATACGATAAAATTGTAGCATATATCAGACAACAAAACATTGCAGCTTACCTTAGGTAGGGTGCAATTAGGGTGCTAATACCTTCCCTTTACGGAATCGGTCTCTGTACCTGATTTCTGAGACGTTAGGGTTCCTAGTGACCAAAATACTAGGTGGCGACTCCCATTCCATTTCCACTGATAAAAGACAAGAGTTCCTTATCTCCCTACTTTTGCCAGGTAGACACTATACTTTGAGGGTGGACGATCGTCGCGACGCCGCACACGTGCGACGAAGATTATTAAAAAAATGATAATCACTTACAGAGATTGGCATGAGATGTTGCCATTTGCTCTCCACACATATTATACTGTAGTCAAAACCCCAATAGGAACTACTCCATATTCTCTAGTGTATGGGATGGAGGCGGTAATGTCTTTGAAAGTGTAAATCTCCTTATTAAGAGTAGTGATAGATTCTGAAATAAAAGAGGCCAAGTGGGCCAAGGTGAGATATGAACAACTAAACTTGATAAGTGAAAAGAGGATTGATGTGATTTGTCATCACCAACTATACCAGAAAACAATGGGCAAAGCGTATGATAAGAAGGTTAAACCTCAGTTGTTCCAGGAAGGAGATCTAATGTTGAAGAAAATACTATCTTTACCAGGAGAAGATCACAACAAATGAACATTGAATTACGAGGGTCCTTATGTAGTGAAGAAGGCTTTCTTAGGAAAAGCTCTAAAGTTGTCTAGAATGGATGTAGAAGATCTAGCAAGACCTGTGCATTCTGATTCTGCAAAAAGATATTATGTATGATATGTTCACCTTTTCTCCCAAATCAATAAAGCAAAGTTTGGCCATGATTTCTTTGTGTAAAGAACCCTTTTTTATATATATAAAAAATGCATGATCTCACAGCATTTGAATTGCTTTTGTTAAAAGAAAAAATCTTGAAAGAACTTGTTTTTGTGCATGATTATAAGAAATGAATCATAAAACACTCAAGATAAGATGTATGCAATTCTCGATTAGGAGGTGACCAAACCAAACAAACCAAAGCCAACCTTGAGATAAAACCCTATCTCTGAATAACATTTTGAATTGCATGGATAAATGGTTAGGCAATCACTCTATAATCACCCGCAAGTTTCTTTCAAGAAAATGAAAAAGTTTATCAATCTTAACGATGTGTGTTTGAAATGAGAAAAGACTATTTTTGTTATCCTTTCACTTTCTAAGAATATATCCCTTGTAGTCCCTATTTGAGCCTAAATGAGTTCTTCTTCATATAAAAATTCCAAACTAGGATCACACCCTATATCGAGGGGCAAAAACAATTTTGAGCAAATGCCAAAATACATATATGGATCTATGAAAATCAGAACCTAACATCAGGAGGCATCATCATAAAAGAGGAAGGAATAGAAAGAGAGCAAAAATATATAAAAAGAAAAAAAAAGAAAAGAAAACAATGATTTAATGATGCTTTAAGACTGAGATAAAGATCCCTAAGCAAGATTCTTTATTAATAAAATAGAGTTTATCCAAACATAGTCTATGAGACAACTTAACAAGAAAAAAAAAGAAGAAAAAAAAAGTGATCATAAGTCCTTAAACCCTCAAACACTTTTGAGCTTCAAAATCATCCATTCCTTTCATAGCCCACAGTTATAGCCTATATTAAGCGCCTTTATAAGTTCCTTTTTAATCTAGCGCACACGACCTGGGTTGATAAATAATGATCTTAATGTTCACACGATGTGATAAAAGAGTAATGACCCACTTTTATCCATACAAGAAAAATGTAAGTCCTAACATGAGGCAAAAAAAATTTTTACACATTTTGTTTTCAAGTAAATACTTGAAACCTTTTGAAAAAAACTGAAACCAAAGGTCACCTCTGGTAAAAGCCTGATCTAAAGACAAACTGCGTTCTGAAAGCTAGTAAAACCCTTAGTCGAAATTTCTTAAAGAACTTTTTTTTATGCATATATTGAAAGTTTCAATTTTCATGAACAAAACCCTGTCTTTTAAAGATTTTCTTCTTGAAAAGATTTATGTGCTGAAATAAAACTAAAAAGACGTTAAAATGAAAGAGACAATTAAAACATTGATAATAGCATGACAAAAAGCAATGTCAAATCATACATTTTGTTAGAAAGAGAAAAGGCCACCTATAGAAAGTTAGAGACTTCTTCCTAAAGATGTGATGGGTAAGAGAGGTACCATGAGAAATAGATCCTAACTCCAGCATACAATTTCAAACACATGAACAAGCTCACACCAAGAAAGGGAGTTTATAGGAAATCGAAGATATAATGTGACCTTTGTTTCTAAACCAGATAAGAATGCATGTATTCAACCTCAAACAATGCACAAGTTTTTATTTTATAGAAAAATTCTTGAAACCAGACTCATACGAGTCAAAAGACTAATAAAGAAAGAGTCTTTGGGAGAGCTCTAGTTAAAAGATATCGCTAGATGGGGTCTCAGATTAACCAAGCCGAAGACAAAGATTTTAGTTTTAGTTAAAGGGAATCATCAGATTAGGATTTTAGGTTGACTGAGCTACAAATAAAAATTTTGGTTCTGGTTAAAAGGGATCGCCAGATGGGGTCTTAGATTGACTGAGTTGAAGAAAATTTTTTTAGTTCTAGTTAAAAGGAATCACCATATTAGAATTTCAGGTTGACCGTGTTACAGACATAAATTTTAGTTCTCGTAAAGGGGATCGCCAGATGGGGTCTTAGATTGACCAAGCTGAAGATAAAGATCTTAGTTTTAGTTAAAGGGAATCTCCAGATTAGGAATTCAGGTTGGCCGAGCTACTAACAACGATTTTAGTTCTAGTTAAAGGGAATCGTTAGATTGGGATTTTAGGTTAGCCGAGTCATTGTTCAATATTTTAATTTTGGTTAAAGGAGATCATTTGATTGGGATATTAGGTTAGCCAAACTATTTTTTAGATTTTGATTCTAGTTAAAAGGAATCGTCATTTTGGGATTTCAGGTTAGCCTAGTCATTGTTCATTTTTTTATTCTAGTTAAAGGGGGTCGCTGAATTGAGATCTCAGGTTAGCCGAACTGTTTTTCAGATTGGGATCTCATGATAACCAACTGTATATAGTTTTGATCGTAGTTCTAGTTGAAGAGGATTACTGCAAAGACAGAGTTTCAAATCAACCAAACTAAAAGCTTTAAGAAGTTTAGTTTTGCAAAACAATTTGTTTGTCTTTACAAAACTTACTATGCAAAGCACTTAACTAGTCTTTACTTCATAAGTATTGTAAAGTGGTTCATAAGTGTTGTAAAGAGGGGACATCTGTTATTACATATTTTTTTGTGTCCCTACACAAAATGAGAAGGGGGGAGAAAATACAAAAAACAATCAAAAAATTGTTGGAAGAAAACCAAAAATATATATATAAGTGAGAAGCGGATACCGTAACTCCTAGAAAATAGCCAAAGATTGGTTGATGAGGATCAAATATACAAAGATTGAAATTTAACACTATATTTTTGACTGATGAAGGCCCTATTAGCAAAGAAAATTTAAATTGAGGAAGAGAAATTCAAAATTGGATATTTAAGGACTTAGTTAGATTTTTTTGAAGGTTTAATTTAATTTATAAAGGGCTTAATTGCAAAAAAAATGATTTTTAAGTCAATTTAGGCTTTAATTGGAAGAAATTAAAGTTTAGGGATCGAAATGCAATTTTTAAGAGTTAATTTAGTCAAATTAGAGGCTTAATTGCATAAATATTGAAGTTTGATTGGTAATTAGGGACTTGAGTGAAGAAATCCAAAACCAAGAATCAAACTAGAAAATACGCTTAAATGTAGGGCCTAAAATTGATCGAATCAGGAGCCAAATGGAAGAAATGTTGTTTGTTAATTGAGGGTCAAAATGAACAAATTCAAAACTAAGGACCAAAATGAAAAGGATGGCAAACTTTAAGGCTAACATTTGAGCTTGACAGTGATGAAATTGAATTGATTCTTAAAATCAAAATCTCAATCAAGGACCTGATTGATAAAATAAAAATTTGACTAATTTAGAGATCGGATTTCTGAAGGCTATTTTGTTCTTTAAACGCCAAAATGACACCATTTTAGTAAAATGAAACGACACATTTTATGTGAAAGAACGAAACGACGTTATTTTGATGGTATTGTGTAACATATTTTTCCCTTGGACTGGTTATATAGGCGGGGGAGGAGGGTTATTTCCCCCTCCTTTGCAGCGTGCTTCAGCTCCCTCTCTCTCGTCCATGTCCCCACACCACGACAATCCACGTCCCTTTTATGGCTTGCCATTGTGCCCGAGGTGAGTAGAGAAAACATGTCTTGTGGCCAGCCCTAGAGCGGTTGCAAAGTGGTCACTTCGCCAACCTACCCTTCAGCATGTTATGGACAACAATAGGGTGGTGTAAGCTCCTTCTTGCCCATATAAATAGCCCCTCACTAGGAGAAAAAAAGAACAAATGAAAAAAGAAAAGAGAGAAAATGAAAAGAAAAAAAGAAGTTAGAGAGAAAAAAAAAGAGGAAAAGAAAAGGGTGGCCTTGAACTGGACTTTCAACCTAGCCTATACAGCGGGGCTGAGTCTAACCCTCTTTTAAAAAAAAAAGATAAAGGTTTTGTTGGGCCTTCAGTAGACCCAACCACCTGGGCTGAGTTTGGGTTTTAGGCCCAATAAGCCTGCACAACTATATTTGAGTTTGTGTTGTTTCATTTGATTTTATATGTGATTTGAACGAAGTTCATGATTAATAAGATTCATGTAGGTTTTTGGTGTTGCTCGGTTTTCAGTTAACATCATGGTTAAAATTGCTTGATTAAAATGTTTTTTTTTTTTATGTTTTGCCAAACACAGTCTTAATTAGTCTAAGTTAAATAAATTTTCAAAATTTTGAAAGGTCATCTTACAATTAATTTTGAGTTCCCTACATCTTTTTACCCCCTCATATTTAATATTTGGAATTGTAAATTACATACGAAATGTTTTTTTAGTATTAAATAAATCACCTTCCATAAAAGCAACAAAAATCTTTTTTTAAAGAAAAATTCAACTTTATTGTAAATTGTATATCACCAAAAATCCTAAAAAATTATTGAAAGATTGAGTCTTTCTTTTTTAACCAAATTTCTTTTCCTTTCAACAATTAATTATTATTCACTCTGTTTTGTAGTGACAACTCTATTTTGAAACGCCGACACATATTATAATGTATAGAACACCACTGAGCACGTATATAAATATTGAATTACATTTCAGAAATGAAATATTTGTCTTGTCTGTACAAATTAAATTTAAACTCTAATTTTAGTTACTTGTTTTTTAAATTAAACGGGATAAGATAAAGAAAATATCCAAAACATGTAGATAAGATAAGAAAATTTTAAAATAACTGGATTTAATTAAACCTAATCCTATTCAATTGGACAAAGCTATAATAATAATAAAAAAAAATAGATAAGAAATTTCAAAACAACTTTGATGGTGGGATAGGATTAAACCTTACCATATTCACACTTTTGATTTTGATTTTGGATTTAGCTACAACTTTTTTTAAAATTGGTAATTATTTTCTTATAGAAAAAAATCAAATGATTAATTTCAAAATAGATTATATTAGTAATATTATTTATCATATTGATTTTGGATTTAGCTATAACTTTTTTTTAAAATTGGTAATTATATATTTTCTTATAGAAAAAATCAAATGATTAATTTCAAAATAGATTATATTACTGTATTATGACAAGAATGGAGTCAAACCATCAATTTAAAAATAATAGTTGGATTGGATTTAACCTAACCCTATCCACAGTTTTTGTTGGGATGCTGACAATTTTGATGCTCTGACAACGTAAGTTTCCATTGGAGTCATTACTCTTATGCTTATCCAGCACTAGCAATCGCGTGGTACAAGGAAACTACAAAAGTGTACGCAAATTTCGATAATTCTTAAGTTGGCAATCCCACGTATAATTAGAAAAGAGAGAAAGTATGTGAACACGTGTATCATGGAAAACCCTGAAGAGAGGATGAATCAGGCCTATATAATCTCTCATATACATTAAGAAAAATCCCAACTCTAATTAGAAGCGTTGTTTTTAACAAAAAAAAATGGAGATAGCTAGAAAAGAAGAAAATGGAGATGATGATGAGGAGGAAGAGCTTAAAACAATTCTCTTTTATCAATTTGAGTATATACCAAATCAAACTCCAAAGGTTTGTGCTTGTTTCTTATTGTTCTCTTTATTTCTTTTTTGTTCTGGTCAATAAAGGTTTAAAAAAGGAATAATACTTTATTTCTTCAGATTTTGGAGCTAAAGAGAATGGAGAGCAAATGGACATCCATCATTTTGCACCGCGCTTCAGGTTGACTTGGATCCAGCATAGGTATTGCATCTGGCTTTGTATTGGTTAATTTCTTTTCTTCTTTTTTTGTTTTTCTCTTTGTTAA